>Ga0208879_1001525_pt1 | contig 21666 bp, 16 predicted proteins | sample Knorr_S15_td_Bot_FD_185605 | JGI IMG/M metagenome (GOLD analysis project Ga0208879, IMG submission 185605) | Marine microbial communities from Southern Atlantic Ocean transect - Knorr_S15_td_Bottom_ad_5009_LV_A (SPAdes) (version 2) | ecosystem: Environmental > Aquatic > Marine > Oceanic | place...
CGGATTCACCTATAACATGCCTTGTTACTACCTCATAGGGTTCTACTCTTTCATGCAATACTTCTCCTTCCGGTATTGTAATGTCGAGATTTACAGTTTGCATTATATATGTTATAGAAAATGAATCAAGGATTAATTTTCCACTTGAAGCAGAACCTAAATCAACTTGAATATGTTTAATTCCTGCCCCCGTATCTGGAATTAAATCATTGAATTTTTTGATGATTTTGTCATCCGGACTATTTTCAGAAACTGTTATTGGCCCTATCAATGCTCCATCCTTACTATCACGTTTCCATACTGAATAATTTTCTAGCAAAATTTCTGGCTCCGTAGGCGCATTACTATGTCTTTGAATGCTCAAATTTGTGATCGATGGTGAATTGCCTGTATTTGAGGTGGCCAGTATTATTCTAACACATAAGTAGAGGCCTGTGCCGGTAATTGATTTTGTTTGACCTGGTGAAGAAAATGTGGTGGCTGAAGAGCCCGAACACTGGGAATTGTCAAGGCCGAATTTTACACTAATGCTGGTTCCGGCTGGCCTTGTTTCATTCCAATTTAGAGTTGCAGCGACAAGGTTCGAGGTTCCTCCCGACTGATATTGGTAATCGTACATATATCCATTGCGTTGGTAACTTGCAGTGTACTGAATTGCTAAATCACCTAAAATTGGCGTTTTGGAGGTTGTACCATTCAAATGCGCCCTCCACTTGAGATTTGTTCCCGAATTGGAGAATGTCACGGTTTGGCCTGAATTTGCGTGTAGCCAAGTAGTACCGCCATCGTTAGAAAGGTCGATATCAATCGAAGTCCCTGTTGGTTCATAGGCCAATACTGAAGTTAATTTCAAAAATGTAAGGGATTTGCTAACCGAAACTGTTGCTCCGACTACTGTTGCTGAAGTCGTAGTTGATGAACGTGAATCAAATAGATCACCATCGCCCATGAAGTTAATTTTTCTTAATTGAGATGAACCACAATATGAGGCATACCAATGGCAAGTGTATGCGACTTTGCCTGTGCCATCTTCAACCAAACCATAGTGTCCACCGCCATCAATCTCAACTTGGCCCATCGACTCCAACCATAAACCATTGAAAGAATATTGATGATGAGTGCTCTTGTATCCTTGATTACTGTAAAGATTGTAGGTGACCATTGGATAATTAACGACCAATCCTGCTCCATAGTAATAATGCATTGAAGGGTAAGTACCCATCAACCATGAACCATTTATTGAAGTTGGAGATGCTGGGTTAACCTCCTTAACATAATGGGATTGACCTTGATAATCATAAGTTGAAATATACATCTTTCCTGTATCATCATCAAAATCAACTCCAGTTATATATTGGTTATAACTCCATACTTGAGAACATTTCCAACTTGTACTAGTGACTGTCCACTTTACAACATCATAATAGGAATATGATGCTGTATATACATCACCATTGTAGACTGTTGCATCGTGCATGTAATAATTTGAAGAAGTAGAACATCCGTTGGTGGAACTGCTTTGGAATGTGGCAGTACCCAAATAGGCACCAGTGCTCTTGTTTATTCGCAAAATCGTTGGCGTATTATACAATCCCGAATTCTGATATTTCATGACGTGAAGTTCATAATCTGAAATTGGAACTACTACACCCATATATGTCCATGATGCAGAAGATGATACAGATAAATCAGAATACTTTAGCCCAGGACTATTGTAACCTTGGTCTGATAATGCAATGAATCCACCTGTTGTATTTTGATAAGCACCACCGAGTGATTGCACCGAAGCTGTTGTTGTCAAATCAGCATGATTAATCGAAGGTACTCCCTTGAGTGTCATTACTTTGGAATTTACATCAACATTAGAACGGCTTCCATATGTGAATGGAGAAGGTGAGCTAGGTTGCCAATTTCCATCACCTGCGCCACCATAATGAGCATTGGTTGAATAATTTGTATATGCGGTATTGGATGCTTCACCGGTCAATCTGAATTCTGCCGCCGTTACTTCAGCACCATAAGGGATAGAAAGTACGCCCGCTGTACCAGTTCCACTGCCGGAAAATGTATGCTCATATGTCGTTGTACCATCATTAAACTGCGTTTCTGTAGTGGCAGAAATCGCAAGAGGGGCGAGTATAGAAGTAATGAAAATAAGAGTTAATAATATGGCTAGACGCATCAAAATCACCGTAGCTCCTGTTAAGGGCCTACGGCCCTCAGCGTCTAAAGCATTTCAATCATCCCCTCCTAAGTCAATTCATAGAAGCGGTGTTGTGTAACCTTCAATAACAATACGGTTGTGTGCCAAACAGGACGGGTTATAATGATAATACGGTTATTTTCAAAATGGTGGGTAAGTCAACATGGCAAGCATTTGGCAATAACAACAATGGCTTGTGGTTCATCAATTATCATCATGCTGCTCTGCCTTTATCAGATATTGACCTTACAAGACCATCCCGATTGGGGCCAACATACTGGACTAGCGATTGTTCTAGGAATCTTGTCATTCATGCTGATGATTGTCTCAGGCCCTGAAATGCTTGTTTTACGCGGTCATGTCAATACTCTTGAAGAATTAAAACAAATAGAATCAATTTCTGAATTGCGCCGCCAAAAAAGCGATGGAGACTTTTCCGCATCGGTGCTAGGTGCTGGCCATGATGTCGCATGGGGAGAATTCCTTCAAAGCAAAGGACTTCGCCGCTGAGGGTGGAGGAAACCCCCGTGGCAGATGAAGACCCGCTCAAATCCTTGATTCGGGAAATAATTCTTGCTGCTTCAATGATTGGAATCCTAATACTTGGATTGTGGGCACATACAGGTTCAATGCCGCCGTTGGTCGTTGTAGAATCATCATCTATGATCCACGATATTGAGGGGGAAATAGGCAGTATTGATGCTGGAGATTTAATCCTAGTTCACAATCAACCATATGATTCAATCGTCACATTTGCTGAAGCCAGTCAAATCGGTTCTCAATACCATGGATATTCATCTCATGGCATGAAAGGTGATGTAATAATTTATGAGAAGAATGGAGATGCTGGCACTCCTATTATCCATAGAGCAATTGTTCGTGTAAATCCACACGATACCTACTCACCATCGCGTGATGTCGATATCAATCCTTTAAATGATGATTATTGTCCTAATGGTGGTACATATGACCAGTATACACCTGATGCAATTGATGGAAAGGTTGGAACTTGTGTTGAAAATTGGGATGTTCCGGGAACTAATTTAACAGCGGTGGAATCGGTTACCATCCATTTTGATGGAACTCAAGCAGGGTTCTATGACTGTAAAAGACCATCTCATGCCAATGTTGAATCATATCTTGTGGTTTGGCAATGGCAACCTAAACATGCAGGAATGTTGACATTGGGAGACAATAACAAATGTTCGGTTGACCAAGGCAGTTCCGCAGTAAATGGTTCGTCTGGAGTCCATAGCCAAAGCGGTTTAGTTGGCCCTGTGACCAGTGATTGGGTCATAGGAGTTGCTGGCGGTGAACTACCTTGGCTCGGTACTGTAAAGCTGATGATTAGCGGGGGTGATTCACCTGGAACTGCATACGTTCCTACATCATCCTTCTACTGGTTATTCACATTAATTGCATCGGTATTGATTGCACCAATGATAATTGAACCACTGATTAACAAACTGATGCAACGCTCTCCGGAATTGATTCAAGCGAATAAGGAATCAAAATATCTTGTACTTGAAGAAGAGTAATTTTCTGCCTTTTTCCGCCTCTTTTGTTAACGATTTGTTCAAGAAGGGTGGGCGCTGAGACCACTACATAGGGGTGGGGAGAGTATGTCAAATGTATTTTCCACCCTACATCCTAAATTGATAGAAGCACTGAAAACTCGAGGTTGGGAACCTACTCCAGTACAACAGATAGCAATACCAGAAATTATGTCTGGCAAGGATAGAATCATCATCGCACCTACTGGTTCTGGAAAAACACTATCAGCAGTATTGCCGATTCTGCATCGTTGTTTAGAAGAGGGTTGGGGTCCATTAGCAGTGATCTACATCACTCCACTACGAGCATTGAATCGGGATATTGACCGAAGATTGGCCGAAATCGCTGAGGCGGTCGGACTCAAAATTGGTTTACGGCATGGCGATACCACTCAAAGTGAAAGAGCCAAACAAGTGCGCAAACCACCACACCTATTGGTAACAACGCCAGAAACATTCCAACTGATGTTCACTGGGAAAAATCTGAGAAAATTATTGACTACTGTAAAGGTTGTAATCATCGATGAAGTTCATGATTTAGCAGCCAGTGAAAGAGGTTGGCAATTGAATATCGGTTTGTCACGATTGCAGATGATGACAGGCAGTCCGATACAAAAAATTGGATTATCTGCTACCGTTGGCAACCCTGAACAAGTCGCTAAATGGCTTTCACCCAAACATGGTAAAGCGGTTCTCGCAATGGGCCATAGAGATACCAAATTAACAGTAGAGGCCGAACCTGCAACAGATGAAGATGAAATTGGTTGTATGGAATTAGCAATTCATTCACCAAGAGAGCATGCAACATATCGCAGGCTGATAAAAATCTTGAGAAAGGACCCGCCTTGCTTAGTATTCGTCAATTCTAGAAACGATGCTGAAACAATTGCCAGCAGATTGTCAAGTATGGCACCCGACCTATCCATTGGCGTTCATCATGGCTCCTTAGCCACTAAAACTCGGCAAAAAATGGAAGATGATTTACGCGAAGGAAACTTATCTGGACTAGTATGTACATCCAGTTTGGAATTGGGGATAGATGTTGGAACAATCAATCGCATTGTGCAAATGAAAAGCCCACGTTCTGTTGATTCAATGTTACAACGTGTTGGCCGAGCAGACCACCGTTTAGGTGGATTAGGACGAGGGCATTTGCTGTCATGGAATGCAGATGATGTTGCAGAGGCTGCTGTCATTGCTAGGCGAGCAATGGAGGGGAAAATTGAACCTATTGAATGGAGGGAAATGCCATATTCTGTTGCAGCAAATCAAATCATTTTGATGGCACATTCATTCGGAGCTGTACCTATTTCTGAAATCACAACAAATATTGCCAATAGTAGCCAATTTGAGCGATGGAGGGAAGAGGATACTGAAAATATTGCAAATATATTATCCGATGGATGGGTTGTGAAAATTTGCACCAATCCTGCTGAAGTGGCTTGGTATAGATGGCCAAAGACCGTCTATGAACTCGCTCGGATTGAAGCGATGGCAAGGGGTGAAGAATTGCCTGAAGAAAGGCCACTTTACACAGTAGCAGAAGATGAAATCCCAGATGCGATAAAGAATATCAAGGTAAAGGTACCTAAGCGATTCGCAAAAGGTTGGATATCAACTGCTGGAAGAACACGCCAATGGGTCACAAACCATCTTTCAATGATTCCTGACAAACAAAAATACCGAGTACGAGATGCTGTGACAAGATCAAGTTTAGGAAGCGTTGATGAGGCTTTCGTGCTAAGTCTAAATGATTCTGGTGAAGATGATGATGGTTCTCCAAGGCGGTTCGTAATGGCTGGAAGAACCTGGCTAATCATCGATGCAGACTCTGAAAAATCAGAATTGCTGGTAACTCCTGTTACCGACCAAGCCCATGCACCTCAATGGACTGGAGAATTACCGCCGGTACCAAAAGAAGTTGCAAGAGATATTGGCCGTCTTCGCCAATTGATCGCTGAAGATTTGAATTTGCTTGAAGGAGTAGAAGATGAGGATGAAGATACTGAAAGTGAAAATCAAGTTGCATTAGATGTCAATAGCATATTTGCACAACGAGATTCAAAATTGTCAGACCATCCGATTGATGGTGAGGCCATGAGTTTGCTCAGTGAAGCGATTCGGGAGCACATAGAAGCAACCGGACATCTTCCTACCGACCGGAAAATAACCATTGAAGAAAGAGATGATGCAGTGGTAATCAATTCCTGTAATGGTTCAAGAATCAATGAAGCGATTGGCCAATTTTTACTAGCGATGGCAAGCACAAAATCTGGTGGTTGGGGAAGATTAGTAGTCGAGCCAACAAGAATCTCATTGCAAGTATCTGCTGTTAACGGGCGTGATTTCCTAAATTGGTTGAGAGATACTCCTCCAGATGCAATCGCTGGGCTTCTTAGTGTAACATTGCCAAATTCTCGCCAAGTACGATGGAGATTCGCCCAAGTTGCCAAAACTTTCGCAATACTAAGGCATGGCGTTGACCCGAGGAAAATAAACTTACAAGCACTATTGAAAAAATACCGTGGCACAATAGTAATGGAAGAAGTTCTTGGAAAATTATTCCATGAGCGAATGGATGTTGAGGGGGCAAGAGATGTTGTTCATGCCATTCAATCGGGGTTAATCGATATTGAAATGACTGCAACAGGACCTCTGGGGATCTCAAGCCACAATAGTCGCGACATGCTTTTGCCGAATTGGGATAATGCTGCAGTAAGAGCCAGATTGAGACTAAGACTAGAGAATGAAAGAGCAGTATTATGTTGCTTGAAATGCAAAGCGATTAGAAGATTTAGAGTTGCCAGATACAAAGAGATGGACGGTGCAAAAATATGTTTGAAGTGTAAAGGGCGGATGATGGCTTGTGCAAGGGAAGGAATGCAAAAAATGCTTGAGGAATGGGTTAATTCAACCGATCCTAAAGATGAAGGGCGTATGATGAAGAATGCAACTACTGTTGCAAATAGAGGTTATGACGCGATTCTATGTTTGATGGGGAGAGGGATTGGAGAGGCTACCGCTCAACGAGTATTGAGGAAAGTTCGTCCAAATGACCAAGATTCGCTATTGCACATGATTCACAAAGCCGAAGTTGAATATGCAAGAACTCGCCGCTTTTGGCAGTAATTATTCAATTGCGAAATTAATTTTTCAATTAGAAAATATTATCTCAATATTTACCATTAGTCCCACTACTTGAAGATAATAGGCCAAAGATGCTATGAGACATACCACTGAGCAGTAACACGGGGCAGACAATGGAAGAGGTTCGCCAATGGCTAAATTCCTCTAAATCCAAAGGGATGGCTTTGGGTTTGTCAAATACAAAACAGGCATTGGACAGGTTGAATCTTCATTTTGATAACACGCATATTTTCCATGTAGCAGGAAGTAATGGAAAGGGTACAACTTGTGCAATACTAGCAGCAGCATTACAACTCTCTGGCCATTCAAGCGTATTGTTTACATCTCCACATATTAGCAGAATTGAAGAGAGAATTAGAATAAATGGAAGACCTATTGCCAGTGACTTATTTGATAGCGCATTGGCAGAAGTAAAACAGATCAGTCAAGAAAGTCCTCAAATTAATTTGACCTTTTTTGAAATTACATATCTTTGTGCAATGGTAACTGCATCAAGCCATAATGTCGATGTATTGATTTTAGAAACAGGCTTGGGAGGAAGACTTGATGCAACTAGAACTGCTCCGGCGGATACCTGTATCATCACTTCTATTTCGGCTGAGCATACAGATATCTTAGGTGATGATATTTGTAAAATCGCTAGGGAGAAGGTTGCGATAGCAAGACCAGGGGTCAAAATAATAATTCGCGACCCTGAAAACAGTGAAATTAAATCTGCCATCTGTGAGGAATGTCAATCTGCTGGAAACATAGAACTTGGTGAAACACCGCTACCGGCTCAAGCGATATTTGTTGAGATACCACAGATGGTTACCACACGGCAAGAAGCTGCAATCCTCGTAGATCAAGCATTGAAACGAAACGGAATGGATACATCGAATGTTTGGCAAGCAAAAAATTCAATCCGCTGGCCTGCTCGTATGCAATTTATCCCTGCAGGAAAATCGGGTGGCCATGAATTCTTACTTGAAGGGGCTCATAATCCAAGTGGGATGGAGAGGGTGATGCCCGAGGTTGCAAATATTATTGAAACTTACAAAATGCAAGTGTGGTCATTGATTTTTGCAGCATCACCTCAACAAGAAATGGACAAATTTATCGCCCCACTGTTAGAATATTGCCAAAAAAATCCACCTCGTCAAATCATTGTCACCGCACCGCAGGGCGGAAGATATCCTGGCGTTGAACCTCAACAATTGATGAATTACTTCATGTCGGTTGATTGTGAAATTTCCGCTGTGGAATATCCTGAAAGCGCACTGGCTATTTTAGAGGAAGAAGAAACACATGATGTTGGCCTAATCGTCAGTCTTGGCTCTATTTATTTACAAGGTAATATTCTCGGTTTGCTATTTCTCGACAGCGATGATGACCTAAGTTTACTAGCGAAGAGATGAAAGAAGAATAGTGCTAGCAAGGATTGGGTGAGGGTATGAAAGACAAGCATTTGGTAATCCGAATACAACAGTGCTTAACTTTGGCTGAGGCCTCAAATTGCCCTCGCAGAAAATTCGGCGCATTATTGGTTGACCCTGCGAGAAATGTAATTTTGATGGATGGTTACAATGGTGGGCCAAGAGGTGGAGGACGTCTTTGCGGAGGTGAAGAATGCCTGAGAGACACTAAAAACATAGTTTCAGGAACAAGGGTTGAAATCGGTTGCCACCATGCTGAAATGAATTTGATTTGTAATGCTGCTGCCAATGGTGTCTCTACTAATGGTGCATGGCTAATCGTTACCGGCGAACCTTGTATGATGTGTGCGAAATTAATCCATCATTGCGGAATTTCAAAGGTTATTATTGTCGATGGTGGTTTTATGGGAGAAAATGGTGTTGGGTATCTGACTTCACATGGAGTTGAGATTCAAAGTACCGATGGCCCCAAGGACCCGAGAAGTCAAAATTAGATTTTTTGAAATCATTTTGAATATTGAAAGAGACTATATTTTCCCCCTTTAGGGGGAATGTTTGGAGAGTGAGAGTCATATGCAAGCCCTAACTCGCATCTGCTATGAGCGACGATGATAATCCCGAAGATGCGGGCCGAAATATTACCGAAGAATTCGTTGCAGTTGAGAGAGAACTTCGCAATGAATCATTTTTTGATTCTATAAAAGATCAATTGTCCGGCATGATAGGAATGGCATTAATGTTCGTCATTACTATCGCAATCGCTCTTTTCATCCGCCCATGGTATGATGTCGCAGGATTACATGCATTTGGAGAGGCTGGAGCAACTCAAGTCAAATATATCGCACTTGAATTAACTTTCATCTTCATTTTTACTGCCGTAATTCTAGTTCTTGCCAAATATAAAAAAGACTGGATTATCAAATATGGAATAATGGGTATTTTGGCAATCGCACTGATGTATACAACAGTTCCTCTGGCCCATATGTTTGTGATTGATTTTGATGCTGAACCTTTTGAGTACGATGCTGCTTCAACAAATACCAGTGAATCATATCTCACTCAATATGGAATGGACGGTTTCATAACCACTGAATTAACAGGTGAAACTGATGGACCTTGGAACGATTCTGTAAGTTATTGGCAGGGTCAACCGTTTGAAGGTGAACCGGTATGGCAGGTTGACCAACAACGAGCCCCTGGGTATGATGGAGGAAGTACAAGTGTTATACTAAATGGCAATATTGCAACATTCACAAACGGTGTTTGGATTTGGACTGTTGATATTGACACTGGTGAAAAATTGAACACTTATGCTTGCCATACTTATACAGATGAACTCGAGCCACAAGTAATTCCACTACTAAATATGCATACTGGTTGTTCTTTGGCAGTGCTAATTGATGATTCAATGTATATGATTGCCAACGATGATTCAATTTTCCATTACAGAGTTTTCGAAGGTGAAGCATTGACATATCAAGCAAAATGGGCTCTACCAACCAGTATTGAAGTGAGCGAAGGGGTCCTGTATTCTGAAGTCATATCCGAGGATAGATTGCTAATTACTACTGCAACACAGGTATGTATTGTAGAATTAGAGGAAACAAATACAGAATTATTGCCTTTTCTTGAAACTCAACCAGCTACAACTGCGTTCGTGAGAAATTCAACCGGATATTATGTTAGTGCTGATTTCGGTCACTCACCTTGGTCTGATGTAACTATGGAAAATGCAAGCGCTGATAGCGGATTTATTCTACTTGGTGAAAACAATGGCGATGTACTTGGATTTGAATGGAATCAATCGGCAGAGGTTGAGGTTGAGGAACAAACCAAAATGCATATGATGGATTTCTCTGATACAATTCAATCTGTTAGATTAACCGACTTAGATGCATCCGGATATACAGATATGCTCATCACCACAGGTGATACAGCACACTGGCTTCATGGAACTTTACTAAAAAATAGAATATCTTTCCCAGTCGATGATGATTTCATAGCAGGATATTTCATTGATGAACCCGAAAGCAGTTCTCAATTTGTAGCAGTTTATGACATTGATGGAACTACTGCTAAACACGGACTGGTTACTGTTGAAATGATGACATTAGAGGGATTACAACTGTATGATGGTCCGTTTATGGCCGGATTAATTGTTGCTATTGCATTGATGATTTTGTTATATGTTCACAGTGAATGGTATGTGGTTAACACCGTAGGAATATTGGTTGGAGCTGGAGTAATAGTAATGCTCGGAGTTGCATTCGTTCCTTCTCTTATCATCATATTCATGATTGCGGCAGCATCATACGATGCATGGGCTGTCTACAAATCTAAGCACATGCTTGAACTAGCAGATACTATGATTGGTTTGCGGCTTCCTATTCTGTTGGTCGCACCACAAGGCAAAGGATATTCATTCAAAGATAGTCAGGTACAAATTAGTGACAAGGGTGGAGAAACTCCTTCCCAAGCGTCTGCTCAGGCCAAGCCGGCCAAAACCGCAGCCAAGAATAATGGCGGAGAAGCGATGTTTATGGGTCTTGGCGATGTAATTTTCCCAGGAATGTTAGTTCTATCTTGCGCTCAGTGGCTCGACGAATCGGTGGCAATACCGGTTGCGATGGGTGCATTGGTCGGTGGCCTATGTGGATATGCGGCATTGATGTATTTCGTCGCCCAAGGAAAGGCACAAGCGGGATTGCCTCTGTTAAATGGCGGGGCTATCTTAGGATATATCTTAACTGGATTATTCTTCATCGGAACATCATTGTTTAATTTCGGAATTAGTTGGTGAAATAATGCTTGATATTACTTTGTTTAGAGAAAAGCCACAAGTGATTTTTGCAGATCACGATAAGCGTGGTATTGCACCTGACAAAATTCAACAAGTGATTGATTTAGACAAGCAATGGAGAGATTTACAGCATCAAACCAATCAACTAAGGCAACAAAAGAATGTCGCAGCTCGTGGTATTGGAGAAGCGATGAAGTCTGGAAATCGTGATGCGGCAGAGAAGATTAAAGCGCAAGTTGCAGACTTAGGTGAAAAAATAAGTTCTGCAGAGAGTGCAACTGATGATGCTCTAGCAGCGAGAGATAAAATCCGCATGACAATTCCAAATATTCTCCACCCTGATGTCCCAGTGGGTGCAGATGAAACCGGCAATACACAGCATAGTGTTCATGGTGAGAAACCAAGTTTTGATTTTGAACCTCGAAGTCATAACGAACTTATTGAAATCAATAAGTGGGTTGATTTGAAACGTGCTGCAAAGATTGTTGGTTCACGTTTCTTCTTCCTCAAAGGAGATTTGGCTCGCTTGGAATTTGCTTTGCAACAATATGCTGTCGATTTCATTCGCCAGCGAGGCTTCACTTTCGTTCAGCCTCCTGCAATGATGAACCGAGAAGCCTACGAAGGTGTTACTGACCTAGATGATTTTGAGACTGTAATGTATGGAGTTGAACCTGATAAGTTCTACATGATAGCAACATCAGAACACCCACTGACAGCGATGTTCATGAACGAGACAATCCCCGAACAACAATTACCTTTGAAAATTGTAAGTGTTTCACCTTGTTTCAGAAGAGAAGTTGGCTCACATGGTCAATCCGATTTAGGAATTTGGCGCGTCCACCAATTCACAAAAATTGAACAAATTATTTTCGCAACCCCAGAACAATCATGGGAGATTCAAGAGGAATTGTTGCAGAATTGTATTGACTTATGGGATAGTTTGCAAATCCATTACGAGGTAGTCAATATCTGTACTGGCGAAATGGGAACTGTTGCAGCAAGAAAGTATGACCTCGAGGCATGGATTCCAGGAGCAAATCAATACAAAGAAATCGTCTCCTGTTCAAACTGCACTGACTATCAAGCCAATCGCTTGAATATCCGCTATGGCCAACCTGGCCATGCCGGTCAGCCGATTGCACACACTCTCAATTCAACTGCAGTAGCAACATCTCGGGCATTGGTAGCAATTATTGAACAGAACCAACTCGCCGATGGTAGAGTGAGTATTCCTGAAGTTTTGCGACCACATATGGGTGGTCAAGAGATTCTTGAACCATGTGATTGGGGCTAAGAATAGTTGGTGAAAATATGCGCGACATTAAGGCAATATTGTTGGTATCTATATTCCTATTAGCACCATTATCAGGTTGCTTTGGTGAAGATTCAGTTAGCGAAGTTATTGCTGACATCTCTATTGGGGAAGAGCAGTCTTTGGCCGCAATACGCGGCCAACCTTACTTCTTAGAAGTGGATTCCAATGTTGATTTCAAGGTGCATCGTTCGGCTGGAATGTTCTTTGTCGATGAATACAATGTGTTTAGAGATGCAATGAACTGGACCTATTCCTCCGAAGTTACAACTGTTGAATTACTGATAATTGATAGTGAACAGAGTGAGTTAGAACTTTCTGTTAGTACTATTGATGATGTAATATTTTGGAATGCCACATTAATTCTTGAAGATTCGACTGAGATGATGTTAGTCGATGGGCGCAGAGCCTTTGATACGATTGATATGTTGACTACCGATTGGAATAACAGATGGTGTGCCAGTGCTTCTATTCATGATGGTGGAGCAAACTATGAGGCTGCTGCCAATGGAATGGCAGCAATTTGGGACACATATGGATTTGATGAAGTAGTCGTAACTCATTACGAGGATGACCCTAACCAAGTCAATGTTGTAGGCTACAAATACGGCCGATTATATCCGGACCAAATCATATTATTAGGTGGTCATTTTGATGTTGCTTATGCATTTACTCCTCCTGGTGGCGGTACAAGTGAAGGTGCTAATGATGACACCAGTGGTTCAACTGTTAGCATGGAAGTTGCTCAGGGGATTGCAAGTCGTGAATGGGATCACACTGTCGCAGCAGCACTATGGGCATGTGAGGAAGAAGGGTTACTTGGTTCAGCAGCATTCGTTAATCATTTACCAGAAAATCAAAGCATTAAGGCCTACATGAATTTTGATATGGTTTCACTAAATTATCCGATTGTTCCCCCTCCTGGTTATGGGCCTTATGACTTAGGAATTGCAACAGCAGGTGCAGATGAAGGTAATCTCAGTCAAATGAATGAATGGTTGCGAATGGTTGTTGAAGATGAAATGAGTTTTGATGATACTCCTCAAAATGATATTCACTGGGCCAGTGAGGAATCTTGTGCTAGCGACCATTGTTCATTTTTTACTAATGATTATGCCACATTCAATTTCTTTAGTGCTGGTGGCGATCTTTCGTTCTGGCAAGAATGGCATTCAGGTACTGATAATTTAGATTTCATGGTTACTAAAGCGGGTGGAGAGGATAACTTAGGTGATGGTTTCAATACTCTTGTTTGGACTTCATTGAATCTATTCATTCATATTGACAATACTGATGATTCCTTCCAAGGACGTTGGTATTCAGCCCCTGATGATGAATAATTGTGGAGAATTTATTTCATTCACAACCTACTTTGGATTTTGTTGCCATAGAAATTATTTTCTAGCACAGCCTCCAAGGGCAATCATGGAATGGCCTCTTGATGAATTTAAAAATGCCCGCCGCAGAGCAATAATCTTTACATTTCTAGTACTACTAACCCCTACTTACTTTTTCCATACATTTGTAATGGAATCATCTTATGGTAATAGGACATGGCTAATCATTTCAATAAGTGCAATTCATATTGTAATATCTGTTCTGTATGCATTCCCTAACATTTTTGTAAAAAGGATAGGTTTGTTGTCATCGATTTTAGGTGATGATATTGCAAATGGAAAGGGATTCAATACTTTGTTTCAAAGGATTTACTTTGTCGCTTTCCAAGCCGTTGGAGCGGCAACCGTTGGGGAAATAAGTAGAATTTGTATTGTAGAGATAATGCATCGAACTCCTCCTGAAATCCGAATAATACCACTATTCAAGGGAGGGATGTACGCATTGATTACATCATCACTTATCGCTGGATTTTTGTGGATTGGAATCACAAGGTCTCGTGAAAAAGTCATTATTCGTAAGCACTGGCGCACTGAATAATACGCTAGTCACTATAATAGTCCACTGCGAATTACGATATTGGTTTCAAGTCCCACCCTAAATCGTATAGAAAATAACTAATGACTTCGGTAAGGATTACTCTCTCATGGCATCTATCTCTAAAGCGTTAATCTGGATTGATCGTAAACTCGATTTCTTAATAATATTATATCTCTTCTTAGGTCTATTTTGGTTATTGAACGGTTTTGACAAGTTTTTCAACGGTGAAAACATAATTAATTTCAATGGTTATGCAGCAAAGGCAGCGATTGTTGACATGAATGGCACAGTAGTATATACCTATCAACCAACTGAACCGAATGGTTGGTTTGGTGTAAATCGTGATGAGAAAATAATAGACTATTTTGCTAGGCTTGGCTTACCTTCGGAATTAGCACTTGTATCATTGTATTTTGTCGGTGGAATTGAGATAATTTTAGGTCTTGCATTCCTTAGTATTCTATTCTACAAACCTCTTCTTCCAAAACAATTGGAAAAAGCACTCGAAGCGAACAAAGCCTTTGCAACTCAAACTGTGCACCGCTTAGCATTCAAGGCCAGTAGTTTACTCTTCGTAGTATTCATGGTTATGGATATTTTATTTGGTGATAGAACCGAATTATGGGAGCATGGTACGTTCCTTATTTTGACAGCATTAGCATATAGATTCTACATTGACCATGAACAAATAGAAGCTGTTGAAGAAGCTCAAATCAGTTCATCAAATTGAAGATAGCATATTCATCTCAAATTATGGGACGCTTGTGAGTCTTAACCCATGAAGTTTGCTAAGCAATCCTAACAAAACGGTTAATGCGGTGTTTATAGGCAAACCCGCATACTTGTGAGTCAATAGTTGAAATAAGTATTGACTTATTCAATCCTAATGTTTTCTTGAGAATATCACTAATGCTCCAAATATGGCGACTATAGTCAGCATACTGGAAGCCCATGGAACGCCCAAGGAACCATCTTCTGAAACACCAATACATTTTCTCATGGTTTGACCTCTAAAACCATCGCTACCAAATGTATATTCCACACATGGATCTGTACCTTCAACATGTTCAAAAGATATTGTTCCATCATAGGTTCCATCTTCAGAATATATGATCTCATAACCGCCATCGTAAATCATAGGGTAATCACCATCACGGTTATCCCAAACTGACCAACTCAAATTATAATTCTGACCAGGCTTTAAATTGACAAGATCAAATCCAAATGAAATTTCTTCTCCATCACTAGCCTTTACCTCTAAACCCTCCTTCCAATCAGTTGATTCATCAATCCAATTCCAATCATACCATATTGTATGTTGACCCCAATTCCAATCTAATAAAGTACCATTTGAGTCGTATATTGACACATTGACCGCATGGACTTGAATAGTATTTGAATTGCTGATATTAAATTCGTATTTTGTGTTTTCGCTTGAGCTGTTAGTTACCGTAATATTAAATGAACCTGATTCAAGGAACTCTCCAGATGCATAGTGTTTCCAATTAACAGTATAGTTTTCGCCTTCATCTAAATTAATGAAACTCACTTTAGTAATTGCATATTCATCGGAATCAAAAATTAAACTGTATCCTTCAGTTAGTCCTCTGGTTTGAATAGAACCATTAGGCATAAGCCAATAACCATCTATATCGCCTTTTCTAGTTTCATCATCTGGAATTGAATTTAAGATGTTGTTATTGTCGTATAGCGAATCCGATGACGAATTTAAACTCAATAAAAATATCAATACAATTGTTAAGGCTAAAATTTTTGACTTGTTCTTCTCGGGCACATGATGCCCTTTATTGTTCGCATATATATTTCTAACCTTATATTCTCATCCAACTGAATATGGAAGTTTGATGGGCTTTGCGTGGGTCGGTTTGCTCGCTAGCGTTCCGACAGACCCACTGAATCCCCTTTGTATCAGAAATGAAAATGCAAAGGGGTTTCGGATAACCCCTCGCAACACATCCGAATCAATTGATTGGTTGTTGAAATTCATTTTTGAGTGAAGTTCAAATAAACGGACTCTTAATCAAATACATGGTAGAACATATTGTAAGCCCAGATGGTGGAAAAATTTGGACTGAAGATTTGGATGTTCCAGAAAATCTCCGTTCTAAATGGATTGATGTTGAGAGATGGAATGAATGGTTATCAAACTCTAGAGAATGCCCGTTGTGTAATTGGCGTCTAGAACTAGAACCAGAGGAGAATAGTGCTGATTGTAGCCATTGCAATCAATGGTTCAATATTATTGAAAAAGAACCGTTAACTCTGGAGCATAATCAAGATCCTCTCAATAAATTCTGGCTACCTTTGAAATTCAAGCATGATTTGCTAACCGGAAAGGGCATGGTATTCTATGCGCGTGGAGATCTAGATTGTGGAGAACCAGATATTGATGCAATGATTGATGGAATTAATGAATCGATGAATGAAATAAAAGATTCAGTTTTAGGAATAGTTCAACAAGCAATTGATGAGGCTGGTGATTGGTCTTTCATCTACGATGATACCGAAATCATTGATGAAAAAAAACCAACCTATGTCATTGATGAAGAGGAATGAATTCAAACAACCCACAACCCGTTCCAACACCCACGCGTGATATGCCTGTTGGAACGGTACCCATCCGACTACCACTGATACAAAGGGCCACCCATTGTATTCTGCACCTTGAGATATGTTTCGCTCGTGTCGGAACAAACTTTATTTTCAATGAAAAGTAGGAATCAATGTGACCACTGAAGTATCCTGGAGAACATGGATGTCTGTCGGCGTATCTGTATTCATCGCGATAATCGTCTTAATCTCTATCGTCAGGATTGGTGATTTCTCCTTTCCATTTGCTGAGGACGACAGCAAGACAGACGAAGACGGCGGTGGGAATTACAACGATGGGAAATATTTTTCAGTTGTCGAAGTGACATCAACTACTTTCGACATAATCGTTCACGATACGCCTCAAGGGGTCACATCGTTGAGTTGTATGCCAACTGAGCACATATACAACCGCTTGAATCCGCAGATAACTGTGACAAGGGGATTGTACAAGCCATTGCCGACTGAAATCAACCTAAGTACCTTCGATCCAGAGAATTATGACCAGGCCAGTCTCCCCCACAATGCCAGAGGCAGGACGATCATCACCGGGTTTCAAGATGTAATCTTCTCGTATGATTCCGTTCTCCATGATTCAGAGATCAGATGTTCATTGATTGATCATGAAGTTGAACCAATCGTTGTTGGGAGTGAATCAGTTGTGGTTCAGAGGACAATCATCGAGATTCCAAAGGTCGATGGCCAACACCAACCAATCGTCAATATGACAATGACCAAGGATTGGGATGGCCTCACGCTTCATTGGGAGAGTCCAGATTCCATGACATGGTCTCACTCCACGCGGATCTACCTCAATGAATCCGATTATTCAACACCCACAACAATTGTCGATGAATTCTCCGAACAACATGAATCGGTTTCGAGTTCAAGATACATCGGTGGCATCGCCGAGGGCTGGTGGATCATCGCTGTCTGGGGTGGGGCAGGAGACGGATACGTCGAGCATGTCACATGGTATCTGTTCGAGTATACAGGAAAAGATTGCGAAAGAACCGAACGGTGTGAGACGCCAGTGGAGATGACTCCCTACGCCACCTTGTCTTGGCCACTATAAGGTGACTTGTTGAGTCTATTTCCTTTGCCATGGCTTAGAACCCCACTTTTGAGGCTGTTGAAACATCAGCCTTTGTTAATGAAATTTATTTTCGATTGTTCTGCTGTTGCTACTACCCTGCCAATTACCGCCTCCTTTGCATTTGATATCCCTTAGGTTCAACGACCTATCTATAAGTTGACTTTTTCAAAACAGAGCACCGACTAATCGTTTTCGGATAGATACAATGGGTTCATCCGAAGATGCACTGTATTTTCAAATCCGAGACAATGGGTTTTCAGTGGGTCGCTAGAGTCGCTACCCATGCAACTATTGTTCTAAGTCAAGTAGCGTTACACCCTGTTCTACTTGGTCGCCAGCATTGAAATTAATCGCAGTGATTATTCCATCTTCAGCAGCGACGATTTTATGTTCCATCTTCATCGCTTCTAGGATCATCAAAGTAGTACCAGCACTCACTTCTTGACCAACTTCAACCATTACCTCAAGAACCTTGCCTGGCATTGGTGCAGTTAAACCACCTTGCTCTTCACTTGCACTTGCACCCGGCTCAATTGTTTCCAACTTGAAGGTATGTCCACATAGATGAACCCACCAAATATCGCCTACCTTAGCTGCTCTAGCAAGATGTACAGAACCATCTGCAGTAGTTACCTGTATTCTACCATCATTAAGAATTTGGCAAGATTGCCCTTGATAATTCCATGAATCTCCTTGCTTAGAAATAGTAACTTCAACTAAGCCATCTTCTGTTTTGAACTGGTTCTGCATCATGGATACCTCCTGTTCAAAGTTTGGAATGGACTGACTGGCCCGTCTGATAATACTTGATTAGAATTAGAAGAACTTCTACGCTGTAGCCCATTTGCCTCTGCACAAGAGGCAACTAATAAGGCAGCGTTTTTTATGGATTGAGACGCATTAGGTGACCATCCATTTGGCCACAATCTGTCAATTGTTGTAGTATCGGTTGCTCCGTTAATCACTTCTGGCTGGTCGCATAATTCACGTAGGAATCTAATGTTGGTAGTTGTGCCCAAAACAACAAATTCATCCAAGGCTCTTCTCATTCTCTGCAAGGCTTCATTCCTGCTTGGTGCCCAAACGATTAGTTTTGCCAGCATTGGGTCATAATTTGGTGTTACTTCATCTCCTTCTCTAACACCTGTGTCAAGGCGTACTCCCGGTCCTTCAGGTGGAGAGAATACTGCTAATTTTCCAATCGCTGGAAGGAAATTATTGGCCGCATCTTCTGCATATAATCGCACCTCAATGGAATGGCCTCTAATCATTAAATCGCCACATGACATCGGTTGTCCTGCTGCAATTCTCAATTGCTCCCTTACCAAGTCAACACCTGTAATCAATTCTGTAACTGGATGTTCAACCTGAATTCTTGTATTCATTTCAAGGAAAAAGAATTCACCATTAGGTGCGAGCAAGAACTCAACAGTTCCTGCACCTTCGTAATCAACTGCTTGTGCAGCTGCAACAGCAGCACTTCCCATCGCTTCTCTCAACTGAGGCCTCATCGTAGCACATGGCGCTTCTTCGAATACTTTCTGATGTCTTCTTTGTACACTGCACTCTCGCTCACCTAGGTGAATGGTTCTACCATGTCTATCAGCAAGAATTTGAATCTCAACGTGCTTTGAACCGGTTAACAATCTTTCTAGATATACTCGGCCATCACCAAATGCAGCAATCGCTTCTCTGCGAGCACCTTGTGCGGCTGAAATCAATTCGCTTGGCTGATGAACTGCGCGCATTCCTTTGCCGCCACCACCACTTGATGCTTTGAGAAGAAGCGGATATCCAACTCTATGGCTGGCTTCTTCAATTGCGATGAGCGCAGCCTCTTCTTCGACCTCTTCAATCTCTTCACCAGGAATTACAGGAATTCCTGCATTACGCATTGTGATTCTGGCGGTCATCTTATCGCCCATTTGAGTTATTGCAGATGGACTCGGGCCCACCCATTGGATTCCAGCATCACCCACCGCTTGTGCAAAGTCTGCTCTCTCCGATAAAAATCCAAAACCAGGATGGATGGCATCGACTGCGTAATCTGCTGCTATCTGCAGAATTTGAGCTTGATCTAAATAGGTCGTAGCGATACTATCACCTTGTAACATCACCGCTTCATCAGCTAATTCAACGAATAGGGAATTTGCATCATTATCAGCATATATTGCTAAGGATGCAATTCCGGCCTCATTACAAGCACGAAGAATTCGGCAAGCGATTTCACCACGATTTGCCACCATAACCTTAGTCAGTTTGTTGGCCATAATCTCACCCCACCTATCGATTCAATTTTTTGTTGCTCACTCGCTATCTGGCTTCCAATTAGCGTCTCGCTTGTCAAGGAAAGAAGAAAGCCCTTCCTGTCCTTCATTTGATGCGCGCATTTTGCTAGTAAAATTAAGAGTCCAATTTCTCAACTCTTCATCACTTTCTGTAAATCTATCAAATTCTAATGTCAGTTGTTTTGCTAATGTTACTGCACATGGGCCAGTGGTTAGAACTTCATCAATTATTTTGTCAACCTCTGTTATCATTTGTTGTTCATCATCAACCAACTTTTCAACAAAGCCAATTCTCAATGCTTCTTCGCCATCAATACGACCAGCCGTCATCGCCAATCTTCTAAAGCAAGCAGAACCTACTCTTCTGTAGACATAAGGCCCGATTACTGCAGGGAGAATTCCTAACTTTGCTTCCGATAATGCGATTTTGATATCGTTATTGGCAATTACATGGTCACAACAAGCGATTAATCCTGCACCCCCCCCTAATGCTACACCTTGTACTGCACCTATGGTAAAACACGGGTGAGACCAAAGTCCGTTGAATAAGCGGTCGAGCCTTTCAGAGTCTGCACGGTTTTCCTCAGCACTATTGGCTCCGGCATCACGCATCATGTTGATATCAGCACCTGCACAAAAATGACGCCCAGCACCACTGATTACCAATGTTCTGAGGAATTTTTGACCATTTTCATCAACCAGTGAATCCAAAACACCAGCGCTTCTATGTGCAGTCCATTGTAGAATTTCACACAATTCTGTTATCATTTGAACATTGAGAGCATTATACTTGTTTTCACGATTTAGCATGAGATGACAGCCTGAGCCTGAAATCTCTAGGCTAATCAATTCAGTTTGCGGGGGATTTTGCATATTTACCATGATTAAAACTCCAATTGCATTTTTCATTTTTCAATTACATTATCACATACGGAATACGCCGAATTTATCATCGGGCATCGGTGCATTTCTCGCTGTTGCCAAACACAACCCTAGAACATCGCGTGTATCTCTTGGGTCGATAATTCCATCATCCCATAAACGGGCTGTTGAATAATATGGTGAGCCTTCAGTTTCGTACTTGTCCAAAATTGGCTTTCTGAACTCTTCCAATTCAGTATCTTCCATAGGAGGCAATCCTTCTCTTGCCCTTTGATCTTGTTTGACCGTTGTCAGCACATCAGCAGCCTGAGGACCGCCCATTACAGAAATACGAGAATTAGGCCACATGAAGAGGAATCTTGGGTCAAATGCTCTACCACACATACCATAATTTCCAGCACCATGAGAACCTCCGATGATAA
>Ga0208879_1001527_pt1 | contig 21647 bp, 19 predicted proteins | sample Knorr_S15_td_Bot_FD_185605 | JGI IMG/M metagenome (GOLD analysis project Ga0208879, IMG submission 185605) | Marine microbial communities from Southern Atlantic Ocean transect - Knorr_S15_td_Bottom_ad_5009_LV_A (SPAdes) (version 2) | ecosystem: Environmental > Aquatic > Marine > Oceanic | place...
TCTCCGCGCTCGGTGAAACGGACATTGGACATCCCTCAGGATTGGACCTACCCCTTCCTTGAACCAGATGAGTGACTAATAAAACAAGACCACACTTCGGGAGTGAAAAAATGAGAATATCTGCTATGATGCTGACGCTGCTTATGTTGATGACCGGTTTGTCCGGTTGCCTAAGTCCACCTGACGGTTCTGGAGATGATGAGACAAATATCGTGCGCGTGCTGACCTACGATGTATTCGCGCTGAGTGATGAGATGATTGAGGATTTTGAGAGCTCTACTGGGTATGAAGTTGAGATAATCAGGGTAAATGATGCTGGCACAGTTCTTGCTCGCGCCTTGCTGACCAAAGATTCACCGATAGGCGACGTCATCGTCGGCATAGACAATTCATTTCTGCAAATCGCACTCGAGCAGGAACTATTCCAGCCCTACATCGGACCCGTTCCTGCCCTCCACCCTGAGGCTACCACCTCTTACACCGGAAACTTGGTGGTACCCTATGACTGGGGAAGGGTCTGCATCAACTACGACACCTCTTACGTGGATGGTGAGAACGTGAGCGCGCCAACTAGCCTTTGGGACTTGACCGATGAGAACTGGACCGGCAAGGTAGTGGTGCAGAATCCACGTACCTCCTCCCCCGGTCGCTCCTTCCTGATTGCAACTGTAGACTACTTTGCCAACGATGGTGATGAAACGACTGATTTTGCTGACTGGTGGGCGTCGATGGCTGCTAATGAGGTCATCGTGACCGACGGTTGGAGCGAGGCCTACGAACTGCATTATTCGGGAGGCTACGGTCAGTGGTATGATGGGTTCATTGGAGATGCACATGCCGTTATTTCCTACTGCCATTCACCCGGGGTAGAGGCCTATTACGGTGAGAATTGGACTACCTCCGTTGCGCTCACCCTCGACCGCGCCTCTTTCCTACAGATAGAATATGCCGGCATCGTCAATGGTGCTGCCAATCCTGATGGAGCGGCCGCCTTCATCGAGGCGATGCTGAACGATAGTGTGCAGACGGGAATCGCACTATCCAATTTCATGTATCCGGCGGCCTCCGCCTACACTCTACCAACCGATAATGGCTACCTGTGGCATACCGGAGTTCCCAGCCAAGATAGTGACCTCAGCGCTGCTGAGATTTCGGCTGGAATAGATGGTTGGCTGAATGACTGGGATGCCGCGATGGCGTGATTCCATGCGCAGGGTTTGGCTTCACTCCATTCCCGCGCTCTTGCTCACTTTGCTGGTAATCGCCCCATTCGCCATCGCGGTTGTGCGCCTCTTGTCTGCGAGCGAGGTTGGCCTTATCGAGGCCTTCGCACGTCTTGATACCCGCTACCAGACCAAGGATGCGCTCGCCTTCTCGCTGCAACTTGCTGCCGTCTCCACTATCGTCACCGTGCTTGCGGGGTTGCCACTGGCTTGGTGGTTGGGTAGGTATTCTTGGCCGCAGCATCGTCTGATTCGGGCTCTGTTGACGACCCCATTTGTAGTTCCTTCAATGGTTGCTACCATCGGATTCATCTCGCTTTTGGGCCCTCAATCTTGGTTGGCGCAGACGGCCGGGATTGATGTGTGGTATTCGTTAACTGCCATCGTGATTGCCCACACTTGGTACAATGTTGCGCTGGTGGTAAGGCTAGTCGAGCCGGCGATAGCCCGTTTGGACCCCTCGCTGGAAGAGGCGGCGCGACTGCTGCCATCTGGAGATACCGCTTACAAGCGGGCCGTAAGGCTGTGGTGGCCGGTGATACGACCGAATCTCGCCGCTGCCGCCACCCTGACCTTCGTATTCTCATTCACCTCATTCGCACTAGTCCGTCATCTGGGAGGACCGGGTTTGTACACCATTGAGAGAGCGATCGCGGAAAGGCCGTTTGCTGGTATCAGTGGAGTTGACGCAGGTGCTGTGGACAGTGAGATTGTGCTCGCTCTGGGCTTGCTACAATTGCTTGTGCTAGTCTTCGCTCTTTGGCTGCTCACCGAATTCCAACGTCGGGGCAGAATGTGGCTGCCGTTGGCAACAGAGAAGTTGACCCGGAAACGCCTGCCGAGGTCCGTTCATCGTCCTCTCATCATGGGGTTTGCATTGGCCGGCGCAATGGCACCGCTCTGGTTCATCATCGCCGGCTCATTCTCAGTTCAAGGCGAGGCTTCGTTGGAGGCTTGGCGAATCGCGATATCTGGAGAGAGGTCAGAATGGTCACTAATCCCCGCACTAACAAATACCGTGCGCTTCGCGGTGCTGACCATGTTGATTGCTGTGCCTCTCGCATGGCTTTCGGCTTGGTCGGTTAGCACTCTTGAGACTCAAGGGCGCTGGCCCCGACTGTACGCAAGACTGCTGGATGTTCTAGTGATGCTGCCGCTAGCCCTGTCAGCGGTGATGGTGGGTTATGGGGTTCTGTTCGGGCTTTCACACCTTTCTACGACCCTGATGATGGTGTGGTGGCTGCCTTTGCTCGCCCATCTTGTCATCGCGTTACCTTTCGCCATGCGGGTGCTATTGCCGGCGATGCGCTCGCTGGATAAATCGTATCTTGAGGTGGCACGAACGTTGGGGGCTTCGCCGATGAAAACACTATTCCGAGTGCACGTCCCACTACTCAGAGGGCCGCTGATTGTCGCAGGCATCTTGGCCTTCGCGATATCATTGGGTGAGTTCGGAGCGACTTGGCTGCTGTGGAATACACCAGATTGGACCACGCTGCCAGTTTTAGTTGACCGCGCGTTTTGGCGTCCATACCAACCTCTAGCACGGCCAGTTGGTCATGTCGCAGCAACCATGCTTCTACTGGTCACAGTAGCATTGTTCATCATTGCGGAACGATTCCGCGTCGCAGGACAGGAGGGGGAATTCTGAGTCGGCTCGAAGTATCGGATGTGAGCATCTCATTTGACGGGGTGGTGATTCTTGATGGGCTGGACCTTACCGTAGCGGATGGCGAGGTGGTGGCACTGCTCGGCCCAAGCGGTTGCGGCAAGACCACGCTGCTTCGGATTATCGCGGGACTTGAGACCGGTCATAGCGGCCAGGTTCTCATAGACGGCAACGATGTCACCGCAGTTCCTCCCGAACGTCGCGGCGTAGGCTTGGTATTCCAGAATTTGGCACTATTCCCCCATCTAAACGTCGCTGGCAACATCTCCTTCGGGTTAGGGTGCAAGGATGAGGAGAAGGTAGCGGCCATGCTTCAGATGGTTGGGCTGGCCGGCTTTGAGCAGCGACGAATTGAGACATTGTCGGGTGGTGAGGCGCAGCGGGTCGCGCTCGCTCGTGCATTGATTGCAGAGCCTGCCATCATTCTGTTAGACGAACCGCTCGCTTCGCTTGACGCGGACCTGAAGTTGACCCTTGCCGACGATGTTCGTGGGATTTTGAAAAAAAGCGGTACTACCACGATTCATGTCACCCATGACTTGGCTATCGCGGATAGAATATCGGACCGCGTTGTAGAACTCGGACCTGTGCGGTCAGATGAATCCGATGAATGACATTCAGAATAATCAACGGCCTTCGTACTGAAAAATACCTCATGAGGGCTCGCACGCGCCTGCGAAGGTCTCAAGAAGCAACAGGAACACAGCATACTGAGGATAGAGATGACCATTGGTAATCCGGCCGATACCTTGACCTATATGCGGGCAGTAAGACTACTGCTCGGAGGATATGGAGCATATAATCGCGAAAAACGCAGAGAGACCAACGTTGCGGTGCGCGAAGAAATACTGCGTTGTTGCAATAGAGTACGAAATCACGTGGAAAACGTCCACGACTCTGCATACCGCGACGGCAACATTGAGGTCGCTCGCTCCTGCGCTGGAGCAGTTGAGGAAGTTGATGCTCTTCGAAACGACGTAAACGTCGCTGAAACTGGTGGGGAACACCCGTTTTTCTCCCAGCAAATCAGTGCTTCTAAAAAGACGATTAACGAACTTATTGACCATGACCTGCGTACCTTAAAGATGCTGGTCAAGGCGGTAAATCAGTCAAATGAACTTGAAAAAGAACATGCAGCATCAAACTCAAAGGCGACGATTACTGCTGCAAAAGAATGTAGGCAGATAGTTTCCAGCGTCCGAGGACATTTTAGTGAACGCAGGGCAGTATTGCGCAAGATAAAGTGAGGAGGAGAATGAAATGAGTAGTCAAAGATGGCGAGATAAACCAGACGTAGTTGCAAGAATGATTGATTCCGGCTCGATAAAGAGTTGGTCAGCGAAAGATATCGTGCTAAAACCCAACGAATGTGTAGTGATTTTGGCAGAAGGAAAGGTGCAAGACATCCTTTCTGAAACCGTGCTACGCGACTACGTTGGTGGCTGGACACGATGGGTTGCCGGCAAGATGGGTATGGGTTCTTCGGACCACAAACTCATTTTTGCTATGACCGGACCTTTTGATGTGCTTTTCTTGCTGAATGGGCAGACTACTGATGGTGCAGCCGTCAAAGGAATGGTAAATCTAAGGCTGCAGATTCAGCGCGATGATGTTCCCAAATTGCTGAATATTTTTGCTAATAATCGTCGTGAACTCAACCGCGGTTTCTTTGCCGAATATTTCCGTGCCGAAATGGATTCACGAGTCATCAAACCGCTGGTTGGTACTCAATCTGATGCTTCGGCGCTGCGTACGCCGGGATTTCAAGAAGCGTTGGAAATGGCGGTTCGCGCCGAGATGCGGAACGCCTTCAATCTCGCTGGAGTGACCTTGCTGAAGGCGTTCGCAGTTGTCAATGAAACCGACCTTGAGAAATTAAACGCGTATCGGAACCAAGTAGAAACCGCCACCTCTCACAAGGATGTCGCTGCGTCAAATACCATCGCTGACATAGACCGCCAAAGAGAGGTCACATTGGCTCGGATTGGTATTCAAACCGATATCGCCAAGGCGCAGGCTCGCGGACAAGTTGAGGCCGCACTCGAGTCGCAATTGCTTGAGTTGCGCAAACAAGAGGCAGCGTGGGAGGCGCAACGGGATCACCAAAAAGCCAGCCAAGATATCGCAATCGAAGGCGAAAAATCCCGTTCCGAAATCAGAATTGGTGAGAAACAGGCCAAAATGGACATTGCATTGGGCGCATTTGACAAAGTGCAAGAAGCGAAGCGAGCAAGGCTTGCTCAGCAGGCTGCGGCCAACCTTGAACGCCAACAGCACACCGACGTTGTGCAAGAGAAAATCATCGACAAGGCTGGCGAACACGGTTCGTTGTCTCCTGAAGTCGTGCAAACTTTCCTTGAGCAGCAGTCTGTGCAAAAACAGGCTGACCAGGTGATTACCGCATCCGGTGGAGCCCCTTCATCCGCTCCTACCGAATCAGGCAGTACTACTGTTCTACCGGGCCTTTGTGGCTCATGTGGCGCAGAGGTGCAGAATACTTGGAATACCTGCGCCAACTGTGGAAAAACGCTAGGTTGAGTTCTATTCGTCTATTCTAAGCACGTCCAAAGCAACCGCAATCGGCGGCAAATGGTCACTATACCGATGGCGACTTGTCTTCGGAGGAAATACCTCCCCGGACTTTGCCATGTCAATTACCTGCTGTTTTGTTAGGGATTCTAAGCCGCAAGCAGGCCAAACATCGAGCTCAATGCTGTCGTCGTCTAGGTAATCTACCAAGATACATGGCAATCGGGACAAGCCAAGGCGGAGTCCGACGTGATATCGGTGGTGGCCATCAAGAATTGCCCCGGTTTGTCGGTCGGCGAGCAGTGGCTTGGTATAGGCTCGCCAACGCAGGGTCATTTCGTGTAATTTGTCCACATTCCGAGCCTTTACTTCCTCGTGCGGCAAAAGCCAGCCGATGGGGACCAGTTCGTATTCCATCACTCCCGCATAGAACAGGGGTTGAAATCGCTTTGCCCACGCGGATGTTATGACCCTGAGGCCACGCCTCGCCCCCGTATGCCCGCGCAAGACCTGCCCAAGGGCTTGGCCGCTGACCTTGAAAACGAGCCTTTTGATGGTGATTTATCGGCGTGGGCAGATAATCTTCCAGATTCACTATTGGAAGTGGTTTCAACACTGGCAGAAGCAGGAGCAGGGGTCTGGCTGGTTGGAGGTTCTGTTCGTGAAGCCTTACTGAAGCGTGGAGAATACGACTATGACTTGGCGGTAACAATGCTACCGAGGGAGATGCAGAAATTATTTCCCCGTTCGATTCCAACCGGAGTTGCGTTTGGGACCGTTACACTGCGCACTAACGAGCCGAATTCAGAAGGTCCGCTGAATGAAAAAGGTGAGGCTAGCGAATTGATGTTTGAAGCGACTGCACTACGCACCGAATCGGCCTATGGTGACGGGCGCAGACCAGATGAGGTGTCTTTTGGCACTTCGCTCGCAACTGACCTTTCTCGCAGAGATTTGACAATCAACGCGATTGCTGTTGACCTTGCCCGGCGAGAAATCCTCGACCCGTTCGGCGGGAGAGCCGACCTTCTCAATAGAAATCTACGCGCGGTCGGCGACGCAGCCCACCGGCTTTCAGAAGATGGGCTGCGCATCATGCGCGCCTACCGCTTCATGGACCAAGGAGAGGCTGGAGTTTGGCACCCCGACGAGGATTTAGCCAATGCATTGGTCTCATGCACTGCGATGTTGGACAAGGTCGCAGCGGAGCGGATTTGGCACGAATTCTCCCGCATCCTCAATGGGAAAAATGCTGGCAAAGTTCTTACACGTATGGAAGAAGATGGAGTCCTCTCACGACTTCTTCCCGGCTGGCCATCCTTGCCATCTCCACAAACCGAACTTGCTTTGGCCGGCAAGTTCGGTGCTACTTGGCTTGTGCCGGCTCGATTAGCAATGCTAGCCTGTGGTGGCGAGTTGATGCGGGCAAGATTACTAGACGACGATTTGCGAGTGCTGAAAGTTCCGAATAAAGTCCGTCACCGTGTATTACTGCTGCACAAATTGCTCGGCACCTTGCCGCCATCAGATGACGAGGCATCGTTGCGATTGTATCGCGCAGCAACCGGGGAGGCCATACATTCGCATTTGGCAATAGAATTAGCGATAGACCCAGAGGGAAAATCCATCGCGGTGCAAGAAAGCCTCAACGCCCTACCCGAACTTGTTGCCGGTACTTCTCCTCTCATTGATGGAAATACCATTTCACAAAAAACCGGACTAGCCGCCGGAGTCCGACTAGGCCGGCTAAAATCGTGGCTTCATCGCATCCAAATTGAAGGCGATGTGAAGGATGCGGCAGACCTGCTGACAATGCTAGACGTCTTACCGTGGCAAGATGGCGATTACGGCGACTGGCCTATGGTGGCTTGGCCGTAATCATTCTTGAAGCGATTCAATGTACTCTTCGGGAGTTAGAAACGCCTCCTCTTCAAGTCCGTGTGGCTTCATTATCACTACCCAGCCATCACCATATGGGTCATCGCTAACCATCTCAGGTGTGGCTTCAAGTTCGTTATTGACTTCAATAATGGTGCCAGAGCACGGACTGTCAAGGGAAATTTTGTCTGTAGCAGCCCGCAGGGAGAATAGAACATCGTCAGAACTGACTTCCTCATCTACCTCACTGGGTATTACTCGGAGAACTTCTCCAAGGTCTTTCACCAAACAATCGGTGACGCCCATTTTCCAAGTTCCTTCTTCTTTGTCAAGCAGTTGTAGCCAGAGGTGATTACGAGTATAACTCCGACCGCCGACGATAGTGAATTCCACATATTCTTCGCCCATTGTCTCTATCTCCGAGCCGGCCGCGACGACGAAGATATTTCAAGGATGCGATTGATTAATCACATCACTAATAAGTGAATGATGGAATCAGGGCGGGTGGAGGCTGCAATTGGTTATCAATGAAATGCTACTCGCCAAGGCGAGGACCCACGATGGATTTCCAAGAGACCGAAGAACAAACAATGATTCGCGAGATGGTCAGAGACTTCGCGGAGGAGGTTCTCGCACCTACCTGTTTGGAGAGAGATAAGCAGCAAAAACCACCGCTTGAGGAGTGGGCTGCGTTCTGTGAATACGGATTACAGGGCATAACTATCGCTGAGGAATACGGCGGTAATCCGGTTGATGATATTACTGAAGCAATCATTATTGAGGAGTTGGCAAGAGTTGACCCCTCCTTCTCAGTTTTCTATGCCGTTCACGTCGGGCTGTGCTCAAAAACCATCACAATCCACGGCACCGAGGAGCAAAAGCAGACCTACCTAACCCGGCTAGCAGAAGGCAACGTAGGCGCATATTCGCTTTCAGAGGCTGGAGCCGGGACCGATGCCGCCGCGATGTCTTGCAAAGCCAAATTATCCGACGACGGCAGTCATTGGCTTCTCAACGGCGAAAAAATGTGGGTGACCAACGGAGCAAGCGCGGAGATTTACGTGCTTTTCGCGAAGGATGTGGACCACCCGGATTACGGGAATAAACGGCACGGTGGCACCACCGCATTCATCGTTGAGCAGGGGTTTGAAGGGTTCAGCGTCGGCAAAAAGGAAGACAAACTCGGCATTCGTAGTAGCGATACTACCGCGTTGGTGCTCAAAAACTGCCGGATTCCGGCGCAAAACGTGCTCGGCGAGGTCGGCAAAGGATTCGGAATTGCGATGAATGCGCTGGATAACTCGCGGATTGGTATCGCTGCGCAAGCACTGGGAATTTCACAAGGTGCCTTTGAATCCGCACTGAAATACGCTCATGAAAGAGAGTCTTTCGGCAAGCCGATTGCCCATCACCAATCTATTGGCAATTATCTAGCAGATATGGCGACACAAATCGAAGCATCTCGTCTGTTGGTATACAAGGCGGCATGGGCAAAACAGCAACACTACGAGCATGGTGCACCGCGTCACAGCAAGGAAGCAAGCATCGCGAAATTATTTGCTGGCGATACCGCGATGTGGGTCGCCGAAAGAGCGGTGCAGGTGCTTGGCGGCTACGGATATACCACCGATTTCCCGGTGGAGAGATTCTTCCGAGACGCAAAGATTACCCAAATTTACGAAGGAACCCAAGAAGTTCAGCGAATTGTCATCGCTCGTTCTTTGAAGTCATGAGCCACCGAGCCACAATTGCAGTCCTAAGCCTGCAATTGCGCATGGTCTTGCAACAAACTCGCGGCAGCTTGACTGATGGCCGGACTGCTATCTTCGGCGAGCCTCTTACCACATGCAATCTCATCTTCTGTCAATAAACGACCGTGCATATTTTCCAAAATTCTTGCACGGGCCTGCTCATCATATTTTTCATCATTGAGCAATTCCAAACGCAAAGTCCGTTCCCCATCAGAGCGTGGACGACGTAGAAGTCTAACCAATAATGAAGCGTCCTGACTGCCTCGTAGTATCTTGACTACAGTGGGATCATCAACCCATGGAACATTAGAAAGTGCGGTGATAATCGAATTTCTCATCTGCGGTTTCGGGTTATCCGCCACCTGCTTTATTCGTGCAAAATCTCCGGCCGCAACCTCAGATTCAAGCAAGAAAGAGGCGGCCTGAGCGGAAATATCAGCATTGGAGTCGCCAACCATCTCCGCAAGAGATTTTCCCACAGCAGAATCCTTCACCAACTCAAGATTCTCAGACAATACTTCCAGTCCCGCTTTTCGTACTCGGGTGTGGGAGTCGGTAAGTGCTACCGGCAATCGCGCTCCGATTTCATCCGCATGAAGCGCGACAAGTTGCATCACCGCCATTTTCCTGATGCCGTGGTCTGAGTCTTCAAACGCGGACTCAAGGTCTTCCATTGTGACTCCAAGACCGGCAGAAAGCATGCGGAATCGCCGCTTATAGGCAGCATTTCGAACCTGAGTTTCCTCATCGCTGCACATAGATTCTAGTAAGGTAAGTCCACCGATTCCCATTCGTGGTAACACTTCTACTGCAAGCATCCTTTGCTCAACATTTGGTGAGGCGGCTAGGCCTGTGGCAAGGTCAATATCATCCGCATTTGCCCAACGACGAATCGCCTCAACCGCCTTATCTCTGAACCACTGGTCATTACTCGTGAGTAAATCTCCGAAGGCGGAAAGCGCATCTGGGTCATCCAACTCAAATAATTTCCGAACTGCGCGTCGTTGTTGTCGGACATCCTTATGACTCAGACGAGCAATCTCAACCCGCAGCACAACACCACTCCATACCGACTGCGCAAGCAATCAACATTTCATGTTTTCATCGAGCAGATGCGCACAACGAGCGAGTCAAGGGACTAGGGAACGAGGTCAACGTGTTGCCCAAAGCCACCAGCCGGGTCGTCATCTCCGTGCTCAGGGTCACCGGGGTGAATCATCCGGACATCAAACAGCGCGAGCAAGGTCGGCCAAAGTGGAGCTAACCAATCCATCTCCGCCATCAATAAATCAATCACGGGATGGTCTTGTGCAAGTGTGTCATCATCAGCGAAAACCCACGGCGGTTCATCTTCAAATTCCTCGGTATGAAGTAGTGGAGGGATGTCTTCTGGTAACTCGTTTAGGGCTTGTGACAGCAATCTGAGTCGCTCAATTATATCTTGGTCCAGCAAACCCAATTCCCTACTGATTTCAGCGCATTCCAACAACATCTCAGAGAGATTTTCAGCAGCCAAAGGCTCCGGTTCACTATCAGCGATATCAATAGGGCCAAACATCACTCCTCCTAAGTCGGTATCCAGCCAGTTCTGCTCAACTCTCTCCCGCTTGATTAGCCGTTGAGAAAATCTTCCACCTATCGGAGCGATAGCGAAACCACCTTCACTTATTCGCGATTCCAACCAATGCGGTAATTCGGATAATGCGCCAGTCACCAATACTCGGTCTAAGGGTTCGGGCAGTTGCGGGGGTGCGTATCCGATAGCACGCATTTTGCGCACTCTAATCGTATGGGTGTCACGCATCGGTTGCAGTCTATTCCGGACGTGCTCAACTACGTCTTTAGACGGATCCACCACTACCACGGTGCCCTCTGGTCCAACCATATGAGCTATCAGTGCAGAGATATAGCCGCCTTTTGCACCCAAAACCAATACTTGTTGGCCTGGCGAGATTTCCAAGTGGTGAAGCATCGTTACCACCATATGAGGTGCGGAGATTGTTTTCACGCCGCCACGCGGCGTTTCCATGAATACCAGAGGTCGGTCGTGCCAAAATGGCACGGGGTTGTGGTCGGTGAACGATTCAATGTCAACTGAACGCATCGCTGCGTCAATGGAATCGGTCAACGGCAAGCCTGCACCTCGCAGCCTTTCCAACAGGCGACTCAACTCCGGCATGATAGCGGGAAGCAGGTCCCCCCACTAAAGGCTGTGGCGCGGAACAACTCTAAATGTAGAACTTTCTCGACGAAATCACGGGCTCGTGGTCTAGCGGTTATGACGTCGCCTTTACAAGGCGAATATCACCGGTTCAAATCCGGTCGGGCCCACTTTTTTTATTATTGATAATCACGTGGACTCGCCGGATTTGAACCTAGCGCGAACTGAACATCAATAATCATCAGTCCAGGATTGTAGCGGGTTACTCATCAGCCGACCAATCCACATCCAAAGCCAACCGATCCCGTTCTTCCTCGGCAACGGTAGAAACAACCTGCTTCTCCTCGCCCCATCTCACTTGCCGTTGCCACTCGGCCAAATCCGGATTCATTGATGCCAATGCCTCGCTGAGCGCAATCTTCCGAGCGGCCTCATCAGCCGCCTCGATTTTCGCATCAATCATCATCTGCTCAATCCGTCCAAAATGAGTATCCCACGCCTCAATCGCCTTTTGCATCGCAAAAATCGTGAAGGAATGTTTGTTACTTGCTCGGTCGCCACCGCCAAATTCACCTTTCCGGACCAAGTATGACTCATCGATGCACACCGCGACGTAAACAGTGCCGATTGGCCGGTTCTCAGTTCCTCCTGTCGGCCCAGCGATTCCGGTGATTGAGATGCTGACTTGGGTTCCCGCAGCGCGCTTTGCCCCTTGCGCCATCTGCAATGCCACCTCGTGGCTTACCGCACCCTTCCTCTCCAATGTGTCGCCATCTACATTCAAACTACTCAGTTTTGACTCGTTGGAATAGGTTACCCAACCTTGGGAAAACCAATCGGAAGCACCCGAGATATCGGTGAAGGATGAGGAGAGCAGTCCACCGGTACAGGATTCAGCGACAGAAAGACTCCATTCCTGCTTATTGAGTCGCCGCACCAAGCGGGCAGCGAGCATGGATGCCTCCTCACTCACGATGCTGCGGCGCAGCCCGGCGTTCTTGAGGGTTGTCACTACAAAAAATCGTCTGAAATACCACAAAGTTGCCTCGCATGGCTTTTGAACCGTCGCGGAGGCATTGATTGCATGAGCGACGGGGGATGGGCAGCGATTCACCGAAAGGTGACCGGTGTAGGGCTGCTGCCGTCACGTTCTGTTCATCAAAGATTGAGCGACCTGCCAGATATTGATGCGGTGGTCGCTGCCGCGGCAAGCGCAGGAATACGCGGCATGCTTGACGGCGCGATGCTAGACAATATTCTCGCCCATCTCGAAGCCGAAATCAGCCCAATGACCACGAAAAATCCACCTTATGCCGTAACTGCAACGGCAACAGCAACATCCTCAGCAGCAGAAGGCCAAGAAACAGTCGTGGATTATAGCGAAATTGTGCCAATATTAGACGCCAGCGACGGCGGCCAAATCATTGAGCAGGCACCACCGGCAGACCAAGCCACACCCGAACAGCCGGCCGCCCAAGCAGATTCACTCGCCAAGCCCACTACCATACCTCAAGGCCGCATTATCGCACCCATAGCAATCCCAGAGCCAACCCCCGCACCAAGACCACACGATCTTGACCACTATCGTCTCGAGGATTTTCCGATGCTTGCACGCGATGTTGATGCAGAAATTGAGATTCATTTTGATATTACTGGTAAGAGCGTGACCGAAGGCAAAAAAGAGGATATTATTGCGTGTTTCCGCGACCGATTGAAACAGATTCGTAAACTGATTTCATCGCATCCATTACCCAATCGCCCAATCACCGTCACCGAGGCCTTACGTCAGAGAAATCGCTACGATAACCGCGATGATACAGCGACGATAATCGGGATGGTGAATGAGCCACGTCACACAAAAAATGGTCATTTGATGTTCCGAATCGAAGACGAGGCTGCTGAGTTAAGTTGTATAATTTTCAGTCGCGATGATGCGGATTCTGACGACAATAACCACGAAATCGTCCACGCCGGACTGATGGCAGACGATGTAATCGGCATCACCGGAAACTTCAGCAACTCCGGCGACATATTCTATGTAGAAAATACCCATTTCCCGCCGCTACGCAACCACAAAAGAGCCACCGCCGGCGAAGACCGAGCAATCAGCGCTGCCTTCATCTCAGATTTGCATCTCGGCAGCAAAACCTTCCTCGGACCTCAGTGGGAGAAAATGATGGAATGGTTCAACAACGACCCATTGGCAAAGACGGTGAAGTATCTAGTCATCAGCGGCGATGGAGTCGATGGAGTAGGTATCTATCCGGGCCAAGAGAGGGAATTGACCATCAAGGACCTATTCAACCAATACAGCACACTGGGAGGCATGCTGGAGCCACTGCCAGACTGGGTTGACGTCATCCTACTACCGGGCAACCACGACGCGGTCAGGCCTGCCGAGCCTCAACCGGCTCTTGACCCAGAGTTGCAAACCGATTACAATAACACGATGTTCGTCGGCAATCCATGCGATTTCTCCCTGCATGGAGTCAGAGTTTTGTCATATCACGGCGTATCCATCATGGATTTCGTCGCTAGCCTGCGTACTGTCACTTTTGAGCATCCAGAGGCAGCGATGCGCGCGATGATTGACCGCCGCCACCTCGCACCATCGTGGGGTGGAAAGACTCCGCTTTCACCGGAACCAGAGGATCGGTTGGTCATCTCGGAAATTCCAGACATTTTTGTCACCGGCCACGTGCACGGCCATCACACGGAGATTTACAAGGGGGTTTCTTTGGTGCATTCCTCAACTTGGCAGGACCAAACATCCTACCAACGCATGCTCGGATTCCAGCCCAAACCTTGTATCCTCACGGTAGTCAATTTGCATACTCACGCTGTCGCATCCATTCCTTTCGCCTGAAAAGTGATTCTTTCAGGGAATGGATGCTCCTCAAGCGACCAAGCCTCGGCTCTCGCATACTTGTGCTCTGATTCAGCCGTTCAGGACTTTTCATGTTGATTTGGACCCACAAGCGACTACTTTGGTGAATATCATTCCACGATGATGCGCGCATCGAATTACCTCACTCTTCTTCTCCCACCATACCAGAGATTGATTCGTTGCCACGACTCTTGAAATAACTCCAAATAGCAAACGGAGTACTCCAGAAGGTACCTCCAATAGCACCTAACATAACGATAGTTGCCAATGTTACCAAGTTACTGTTCGGTGCTCCAAAAGAGGAGAATAATACCGGTATCAGGAAAGTGAGGTATGCCACTGGAATCAAATGCTTCAAACTAGGTTCACAACACCCGCTCATCTTCGAAATTTTGTTGGCACCAAATGCTGACACCAACGGAACTCCAATTACAACTAACAATGCTGACGACCAATGGTACATTACAGTAATTTTATATCCATCTGAATCATTACCAAGTGGAATATGAGTAATAATCGTCATTAACAATCCAACAGATGTTCCGGTTAATGCTCCTGCTAGGAAAATGGTTTTCCAATTCATGTTGATCACTAATGCCTAAAACAAGCGTACTCCTGTGAAGAATATGGTCATTCCGTGCTCGCACCACCGGGGTCCGCTTGTTCAGAGGCACAAGGGTCTGCGCCCCTATGCGAGCATTTTGAGGAAATAGCACCTACTTGGTGAGTAAGTAGCGATGATATCCCAGCGAACCGTTCTGGAAGGACTCGTAGACCGGTGTGCCGCGCACGCCGGCGAAGGTCTCGAAGCTGCGTCTGATGGCTAGCGATGTACCATTCTTGATTCGAGCCTGCTTATCATCACTCATCTCGTCCAAGGCCTGGAGCACCTCTGCTGTGACGTCCGACTGCTCAACGATCACGAAACCGGTATCGAGGAAAATATCGTGGACCTCGCGCATCCTCGATTCATCTCTGAAATCCGTCCAAGCGAACAGCCCACCGGGGCGCAATACACGGTGAACCTCGGCGACAAATTCACCCATATCGCTGTAGCAATGGCTGGATTCGACATTGTAGATGACATCGAAGGACGTGTCATCGAAGGGCAGTGCCATCGCGTTACCCTTGACGAAATCGAGGTTGCCCTGCCCGGCATACAACCGTTCACAGAGTTGGACGGCCTTGGCGGAGTAATCCACGGCAGTAAGGGTTGAAGGAGAATAGGTCCGGGCGATCCAGTCCGCGCCTCCACCTCTTCCCGAGCCCACTTCGAGGACATTCTTGCCTTCGAGTTCGATGTCCCGGATGTTCATGTGATAGAGTTGGATGAACAGCCGGTCGCTCTCGTCCTTCTCGTCGAGAATCGGCTGGTCTGCATCGGTGAAACCGTAGTTCATGTAATTCAGTTCGCCCCACTCCTTCGCCTTCGCCAGACGCTGGTACCACAACCGCCACATGCCATCTCCCATCCTCGCTGGAAGAATATGGTGCATCGTTGCAAAGATGCGCGCTGGAATGCCGAGTCGCAATTTTCACACCCGTTCTGCGGACCCACCACAAGCACATTTTGATATGCATGCCGCTCTCAGGATACTGGAGTTGCATTTCCTGCGTCAGTCATGGAGGAACGGGGGGGGTTCAGACGCACTAAGCGTCCGTAGCGAGGCAACAGGCCCACGCAAAGCCCATCAAACTACCATATTCAGTTGGAAGGGGATTCGGATAAACCATCCAACTCATCCGAGTTGGTTAGTTGTTGCAACAAGGTGCATCCAACAACCCTTTGTTCGCTCATAAGATTCCGAGGGCATCCCCTTCAACCCTTGAATAGAATTGTAATATTCTTTCTTTAGTTGAAGTCAAACGTCGTGATGATCTGTTCACAATACAACTCGTTACCTGTTTCAACATTTTCAACAAGCAAGCATGTTTTCCCGTTCAACTCAGTGATTTCCCGAATATATCCACCATACATTCCAAGTCCAAACTCATGATGTAGAATCGTCCCAGTATTCGTACCGTCACTGCTCCACAATTCATACCCGCTTACACCATCATTCGCACCGAAGAAAAGTGAACCATTGATGACGATGAGTGAATATGGATAGGAACTATTAGGGTAATTACCAGGGTAAATATCCTTCACAAGTGAGGTCCCGGCTGATGTTCCATCACTCATCCATAGTTCATTTCCAGTCATAGAGTGTGTTGCAGAAAAATAGACTTTACCATTGAACGAAACCATTCCATTAGGGCTTGAATCACCCCCTCCAGGGGCAATGTTTGAGACCATGCTTGTCCCAGCAGTGGTGCCATCAGTTTTCCACAGTTCTAGGCCATTTGTACCATCATCTGCTGAAAACCAAATTTCATTTCCAATTACTGAAAGAGAGCGAACGTTTGCATTGCCGCCGGGGTTAATGTTGGATACTTGAGATACGCCAGCCGCCGTTCCATCAGTTTTGTATAATTCAAACGAACCCGATTCCTCGCCTACAAAATACAACATATTTCCAAGGACTGCATAATCTTGGGATGGTTGAAGATTGATATCATAAATGCTCATAGTGCCTGAATCGGTCCCGTCTGAGACAAATAATGCGGGATTAGACTGGCCCCCCGATTCTTCGCCATAGAATACGAACAGGTTTCCCAATATACCGTGGTGTACTGATTGTAGTGAAATACCTCCTGAGGCTTCCTTAAGGACTCTTTCTTGATTTGAGGAGAGATTATACACATGCAAGGTTGCATAAGAGGTGGTATCTTTGGCATAGAATAGAAGGTCACCAATTATTTTACAATTTTCCCTACTAAGACCACCTACCACAAATGAAGTACCTTCATTCGTACCGTCGGTACGCCAAATACTTCGGCTTGATTGCGCGGATGTGCCCCCTACAGTGAAGTACAGGAATCCATTCACTTGAATGACTCTTGAGCCCGCAGGAATTCCGTCTTCACTACCGAATCCAAATTCTTTAACGGGTAAAAAATTGAGATTTTGGCAGATTGTTGTGGAGTGAGAAATCTCATTTTCCTCTAACACACCATTCATTGCAATTCCTGCGCCAGATCCATCATCCAACCCCGTTGAGATGATGCTACCGCCTTCACTGCATTCGACCAAAGATGGCGTTGATTGAGTTGTTATCAATTGAGGCATTGCACCAGATTGACCACTTTGCCCGTGACAAATATATGATGTTGTAGTGATTTCTACTTGCGAAAGAGTGCCGTCTCGATCGTTGTCGGCGCCGATGTCGAGTCGGATTCCTCCCTCGGCGCAGATGCTCCCCGCTGCTTCAGAATTCATGAGGACCATCGCTGAGATTCCATCATTTCCGTCAGTTCCATTTTGGCCATCGACGCCATCTTCCCCATCGTCACCGTCAATTCCGTTTGAACCATCGACTCCATCCGAGCCATCTGTTCCTGTGATATCGATTAGATTCCATCCATTGGTTTTACAAGTTTGAAACGCATTGAGATCCGCAACATAGTAGAGTAACCCGATTGAGTCGGCATTACAGGCAGGAAGGTCGCTGATATTGACTGCATAGTAGGCAGACCATTCGGAAAGTTCAGCCGAATCTTCATTTTCGGGATTGATTTCCACATCTGGCTCATTGGTTCCAATGCAACCCGATAGAGAAGAAAGGACGAGAAGTGAGCAAAGGAGGAGAGGTTCAATTCGTTTCATGGTTCCCAGTATAGACTTTACTTAATTTGCGTATCTACGAACGACTGGTATTTCAAATCAATTGGAAGGGGCCCTTCCAACTTTCTTCAAGATAGCATACCGTTCCACCATGTGGGGTCCGGCACTAACCGTGGCCAATCCGGCACAAACCGTTTTCTTTGGCTCATTTCCATTAAACTGAATTAATATCATCGCACTCGTTCAGTCTACGTTTCTTGCGTGAATTGATAGTTGTCGCTGCGACGCATATCGCCGATATGGCTACTAGTACTGAGAATCCAGGGATGTTTGAAGTCCCCCCCCCTTCACTTGTTGAATCTGCATCAGCACCATTTTCATTACCATAGGTGTCAATCAGAATCGTCGACGTGTCAGTGGCTCCATCGTCATCGGTAACCGTCAAGGTGGCAGTGAAGGTGCCGGCGTTCTGATACATGTGGCTGGGGTCCTGCTCAGTACTGGACGTCCCATCGCCGAAGTCCCATGAATAGGTGACGAACCTTGAGCCGTCACTGTCTGAACCCGAACCTGTGAAGGACACCCACAGCGGTGCTGAGCCGCTTGTCGGGTAGGCATCAGCAGCAGCACTCGGTGGTTGATTTTCCCCCGGTTCATTGACCACTATTTCAATCGAGGCCGTGTCAGTGGCTCCCTCATCATCGGTAACCGTCAAGATGGCAGTGAAGGAACCGACGTTCTGATACGTGTGGCTGGGACTCGATTCGGAACTGGAATCGCTGTCGCCGAAGTCCCATGAATAGGAGGCGATCGAGCCGTCACTGTCTGAACCTGATCCTGTGAAGGACACCGCCAGCGGTGAAGATCCACTCGTCGGATTAGCACTCACGGAAGCGCTCGGTGATTGATTCGGAGAGGGGGTGTAATCCAATGTCCAAATATCGATAATCCCCAATCCATCTTCATCCGATTCATAAACAATCATAGAGCCGTCATCATTGAAACTCGGTTCCAATTGATCGTTGTCTTCAGTTCCCAACTGTATTTGATTGGAACCATCAGGCTTCATAATCCAAATATCATAGTAATCACCCCCATCTTGTTTCGACGCGTACACGACCCGATTGCCTTGGGGATTGAACATAGGTTGGATTTGCTGGGCTCCATCAAAAGTCAATTGTATATGATTGGAACCACCTGAATCCATCGACCAGAGATCATATTTTGAGCCCTCATCCTCAGTTGAGGAATACACTATCTTCGTTCCATCGGGGCTGAAAGCTGGCTGTCGGGCGCCGTTAACATTTCCGGCACTACAGGGACATCCAAGGTCCGTCAGTTGTGAGCGGCCACCACTGCCATCTGTTTTAATCGTGAATATATTATGATAAAACGTATACCCCCCGCCGTTTGGATCGTTCTTCTGAGTATATGCGATTAGTGACCCATCGGGAGAGAAGGAATGCGGGGCAATATCACTGTTTTCAACATTGTAATCGGACTGCGATGCCGCAAGTTGAATATGATTAGAACCATCGGAATTCATAATCCATAAGTCGTCTGGTTGCTCGCCGTCTTCAGCTGAACCATATGCTATTCTCTGGCCGTCAGGAGACCATATTGGATTTGTTTGATCGTATTGCTGATTAGTGAGTTGGATATGGTTAGTACCATCTGCATCCATGACCCAGATATCAAATTTATCGTCACCATCTTCTTCTGAGGAATAAACGATTTTCGTCCCATCGGGGGAATAATGTGGGTCCTTCTGATCATAACTATTGTTTGTCAGATGCACTTTTTCGGCAGAGACAACAAATGGAGAAAAAAGAGTAACTAGAAATAAACTAGTGATTATTATTGGAAATTTCGATTTCATTCAAGGACATCCACCGGGGCAATCTCCCGAGTGTGAGGTTGTGAATGAAACTATTGGTTATTGGGCTCGTACCGATGCCATGGTTTGCTACCCCAATTAGTGGGATAAGGAAATTTCTTTCGTTCCTTGTGAAAGGTATTCTTAATGGTGCGTGTGATGGGGTTTCCTTCCAATTTCCCTATTAAATTTAATAAATTTTACATCTGTTAAGGCCCCTTTATGTATCGGCCACTCAAACGACCACTGATGGCGTTTTGTCGTGAATGTGGTAAAGAAATCAATAATGAGTGGACTACATGTCCGTTTTGTTCTGCGAATCTTCAATATGGTACACCACACCAACCTAACAATTACAATAAAAACTCACATGGCACCCCAACTACCGATTGGGAAAAAGTAACTCATAATGGTCAATTAATTGAGTTATTTCCATCTGATGACTGGCAGTATTATTGGGCTGATGATGAATGGCATTGGCTTAATTATCACGAACAATCCACATCGGAAACAGAAGAGAACCATCAAGATGGACACAAAGTTAGCACTCCCCCTGCAATGGTACCTACTGTTAAACCATATTTTTCAATACCTTCTCGTCTGCCCCTCAACACCATGGGCGCCCCCTCATACCCTCCTCTCGGCCCACCACAACTGAATACAAATATTAACAAAAAAATTGATGAAATTACTAAAAAAGCAATAATTCGGCGAAAACTGCCGCTTTTCTGGAAAATTTGCATTGTAATCGTTGTAATTTGTAGTTTTGTTTTGTATACAGATAAATGGATCGAATACGGCGTGGGTTTAGTCGGTTGGAGTATTTGTGGATTGATGGGAGTAACGCTTTCAATCCCATTCTATATTCTTATCAAATCCCTGCAAGAAGGCGAGCCGGAATACTATGATCTAAAGCCACTTTCAAGGAAGAAGATAAACAATTATGAAAGGAGATATAAGAAAGAATTCAAATTATTTGACGAGGGTTACAATCAAAAAGAGGTGGCGGAATTAACTTTTGACGGCGCCGGTGCACTCCTTACGATTCTTGGATTTATTCCAGTGGTCGGGATTATCGCAAAGTTAGGTTCCACAATAAATCCCAGTGAAAGATTAAGAGAAATCAATAAAATCTATGACATCTATTGCAGATGCCGTGATGATTAATCATGACCTTACTTCACTCTTTCATTTGATTGGGTCAAGAGATTTGGTCAAAATCCTATGTTCTTGAATCAAGAAGTAAATGTAAACAAATTAGTAGCAATCATAGTCCTTGTTATCATTTGAATAATATCCATCGTCATAACCGCATTCTATCCCTGTTTATAAGAATCCTTCATACCCTTTGAATAATTTGTGATTGCGAATATATGATTAGGCGCTGCTTAATCGAATGTATATGCCGAGTTGGATTTTCCAAGGTAATCCTGCAACTTTCAGGATAGATGATGCAGTAAGAGAACTTGAGAAGACAACATGGTTAGTTAAGAAGAATCACCGAAAGATGCGTTTAGGAGATACTGTTTTTCTGTGGCGTTCTGAGCACAATGGGAATCCTGCGGGAGTGATTGCAAAATCCGTCATGGTTTACGTAGTCACACCAATGTTCAGCCCCCCTGAGGTAGTTGCTTATTGGACAGATCCCACTATGGATAATACGAGACAAGAACGGGTTGAGTTGAAAATCTTGGAATATTGCACCGATGAAAAACCAATGATTGAACGTAAGGATATTCTAGAAAACGATGTTCTTTGCGAAATGTTGGTGATTAGGCAACCGAATGGAACCAATTTCGAATTATCTGAAACTCAAGCGGAAGTTCTCGAATCACTTTGGTCTAGAAACCAAGAATGAAGGTTAGGGCCCCATGTGTTCGTATCAGAAGTATACGGTAGCGCGTGTTGCGCCCCGCAGTGTCGTATTCAGGTGGCGAAAAACCCGCTATTTCAAGGCCAAATCAGGCCACTGAAACAGTGAGTCAAACGGATGGGAACGCGACCCGGCC
>Ga0208879_1001532_pt1 | contig 21623 bp, 24 predicted proteins | sample Knorr_S15_td_Bot_FD_185605 | JGI IMG/M metagenome (GOLD analysis project Ga0208879, IMG submission 185605) | Marine microbial communities from Southern Atlantic Ocean transect - Knorr_S15_td_Bottom_ad_5009_LV_A (SPAdes) (version 2) | ecosystem: Environmental > Aquatic > Marine > Oceanic | place...
CTTATCTGGATGGGATACCTTGTTTTTAGTTTTGTTCACTCTTTCTAACCTTGTGTTATTTGGAGGAGTGTACTGGTCTAAATTTGCCCACATGTTCTACAAGCCGGGGGCAGCTATACAAAAACACCTAGCTGAAGCGGATGGTTCGAATGAAAATTTGCCAGTACCAACTGATAAACCCAAACAATTTGGTTTGGGTATAAATCGTGAATCGCCAAAACACTACTAATTATGATTAACAACTTAGAGAAAGAGAGAAAATAATATGCCAACCTTTGTATATATGACTCGATGTGACGGCTGCGGACACTGTGTTGATATCTGTCCATCTGACATTATGCACATCGATGAAACTATTCGACGTGCCGTTAATATTGAACCTAATTTTTGTTGGGAGTGTTATGCCTGCGTAAAGGCCTGTCCACAAAATGCAATTGATGTGCGTGGATATGCTGATTTTGCTCCTATGGGTCATAGCGTTCGAGTGCTTCGTGAGGAAGAAAAAGGAACAATTTCTTGGAAGGTTAAGTTCCGAAATGGTAAAGAGAAAAATTTTGTGTCTCCGATTACTACTAAACCATGGGGAAAGCATATTCCAAAACTTGCTGAAAAAGAAATACCTAATAAAGAAGCACTTGATTCACAGCTACTTTATTCTGAGCCAAAAGGGCTTAACATTGATATCGGACTACCTGAAATGAAAAAAGAAAGATTTAAACAGGGCGTCTATTATTAATGGGTAAAATCAAAACAGTTCACGAAGATTGCGATATCCTCGTTGTTGGGGGAGGTATGGCAGGTACTGGCGCTACATTTGAAGCCAGATACTGGGGCCGAGACTTGAGGATTGTTTGTGTTGAAAAAGCCAATATTGATCGGAGCGGTGCAGTGGCTCAAGGTCTATACGCGATTAATTGCTATATGGGTATGCAGTGGAATGAAAATCAGCCAGAGGATCACGTGCGTTACGCACGTAACGATTTAATGGGTTTGGTACGCGAAGATCTTGGTTATGATATGGCCCGTCATGTTGATTCCACAGTACACATGTTCGACGACTGGGGACTACCTATGATGCGCGATAAGAAAAATGGACGTTACCTGCGTGAGGGTAAATGGCAGATAATGATTCATGGAGAAAGCTACAAACCAATTGTTGCTGAAGCTGCCAAAAAGTCTGCTGACAAAATATATAATCGAATTATGATAACTCACCTACTTATGGACGAAAGCAAAGAAAATCGAGTCGGTGGTGCGGTGGGCTTTAACATGCGTACTGGTGACTATCATGTCTTCCGTGCCAAAGCTGTTATTGTAGCTGCGGGTGGTGCCTCGCATATTTTTAAACCTCGAGCTGTAGGTGAAGGTATGGGACGAACTTGGTATGCGCCTTGGAGTAATGGTTCAGCTTATGCATTACCAATTGCTGTTGGTGCCAAAATGACTCAAATGGAAAACCGTATAGTCCTAACAAGATTTAAAGATGGTTATGGTCCAGTTGGTGCTTACTTCCTTCATCTTAAAACTTACACTCGAAATGGCAAAGGAGAGAATTACGAAAAAAAATGGTATGAGCAAACCAAAAAACTGGTAGGAGAGTATATCGATCATCACCCAGTGCCAACATGTTTGCGTAACCATGCTTTCATCGAGGAAGTTAAAGCTGGTGGAGGACCAATTCATATGGTTACAACGGAAGCTTTCCAAGATCCTCATTTAGAAGTAATTGGATGGGAAAACTTCCTTGGTATGACTATTGGACAGGCAGTTGTTTGGGCATCTCAAAACATTGATCCAAAATATGAAGATCCTGAGTTAACTACATCCGAGCCATATGTTATGGGTTCTCACGCTACTTGTTCGGGTGCTTGGGTAAGTGGTCCAGAAGATCTTTCGCCACCTGAATATTTTTGGGGGTATAACCGAATGATGACAGTTGATGGTCTTTTTGGAGCAGGAGATACAGTTGGCGGTAGCGCTCACAAATTCTCTTCGGGTTCCTTTACAGAAGGTCGGCTTGCCGCAAAAGCTGCAGTCAAATATATACAAGATCTGGGCAATGAAAAAATCGAGGTCAATAACAAACAGTGTGAAGATTTTAAGGAGATTATATACAAACCTTTGGAGAACTATAAAGTAGGGCGTAACGAAATTACTGCAGGAACAGTTTCACCAAGTTATATTTTACCCATTCAAGGTCTTCAACGTTTGCAGCAGATTATGGACGAATACTGTGGTGGTATCACCGTAAACTATATGACGAATGAGAATTTGCTCAAAAAAGGTTTAGATTTATTAGGTATGCTGCAAGAAGATCTCGAGCATATTGGAGCCGAAGATTATCACCAGCTTATGCGCGCATGGGAGTTAAAACACCGTGCACTTACTTCACAATGCGTGTCAGAACATACACTGTTTAGAGAGGAGACGCGTTGGCCGGGCTACTACTATCGAGGCGATCATATGAAATTGGATGATGAAAATTGGCATTGCTTAACTTTATCTCGTTGTGATCCTAAAACTGGAAAATTTACCATGGAAAAAGCACCGCTTTATCACATCATTGATGAGCAGAAGAATGAAGCTTCTTGAAAAAACAGACAAAGAAATATTAGAGATTGCTAATCCTATATGGGATGATCTTGTTAAATATTCCAACAATAAAGATTATAGTGGTTTTACAAAGCATTTTTCAGCGCAAATGCTGTACGGTGCAAATGAAGTAGAAATAGGTAAACAGTGGACAAACAACAAATTATTAACCAGCTTATCAAAACAAAAAGAGTTTTTAGGCTGCTTGAGGCGAAATAACTTTGTAACAGTTCTTTTTAAACAGACGAGCGATACAGTTCCAGGAGATTTTTTAGGTCGTTTAGTACTGGGTGTTGAAGATGATAAAGTTAAAGTCTTTGGAGCAACAATCTTCTAAATTTCTTTACCGAAATCCATATATTTATTGACAATATTATATTTGAAGAATATTTATTGATTAAAAGTTTATGGAAATTTACTTACCTATAGTAGAAGTTCAAATAAACGTAATACTAGTACTTTTTGTAAGTTTCATAATAGGATTTTTATCCGGATTATTTGGAGTAGGAGGAGGTTTTTTAATGACTCCATTTTTAATTTTTATGGGGATACCTCCAGCTTTCGCAGTAGCAAATGAAGCAAATAATATTTTAGCTTCATCAACATCTGCTACCTTAACTCATTGGTTTAAAAAGACCATAGATCTTAAAATTGGTTGGTTGATAATTGGCGGTGGTTCAGTTGGAACTTTATTGGGAATTATAACATTTAGCTATTTTAAAGAAATGGGCAAAATAGATTTAATAATCACATTAGCCTATATGTACGTTCTTGCCATCCTAGGAAGTTTTATGCTTAGAGATGGTATTTTGGAGATTGATCGAATTAAAAAGAAACTAATAATTAAAAAAAAATTACATACTCATTATTGGATACACGGACTCCCTTTTAGAATGCGATTCAAAACATCACAAGTATATGAAAGTGCTTTAGTTCCAATTATCCTTGGATTATTTGTTGGTTTCATAGCTGCAATTATGGGCGTGGGAGGAGCATTTTTGATGGTACCGGCAATGATATATTTAATTGGTATGCCAACCAAACTAGTTCCTGGAACCTCTTTATTTGTGACAATATTTATAACAGGACTTGTTGTTGTGTTGCATGCTTTTACTTACAATACAATTGATTTGGTTCTTGTTTTAATTTTAATTACAGGATCGATAGCGGGGGTACACTCGGGACAAAAAGTCGGACAAAGACTTCAAGGTTCTGAATTAAAAACTTTACTAGCGCTGCTTATGCTGGGGATAGGAGTTTTAATGGCCTACGATACTTTTTTCAGAAACGGAACACCGAGTATTCAAATCCCAACGGATAAGATTGTAGAAATAAGCGAATTTGGAAATACAATTTTTAACCTATCAGATAAATATCCTGTTGTTTATGGAGTTTCATCAATCTTCTTAGCCTTGGTCGCTGGAGTAGCGGTATCTTTCATAAGAAGACAAATAAGTAAACGAATTAATAAACCAGCAATGTATTAAAGCCAAATGAAGGGCCCAGTAAGCAGAACGGCCCAGAAGAGAAATATAAAAATATAAAAATAAATCATTGGCATTGAACCTAATATAAGAAGGTTAAGTGTTTTTATTTCGACTGGATTTTGTTCAAAGTATGAATTATCTTCTTATGCTGATTGGATCAACTATTGAAAAAAATATTATTAATTTCACTGTTTCTAACTTTTTCTAGTTCAGTTTTTGCTGACGATAAAATGGTTTTAGGTTTAGATATATATAATAATAAAGCACAGTGTGGTGTTTGCCATACTCTACAAGCAGCGGGGTCGACAGGTACTATTGGTCCTAATTTAAATCAACTCAAACCTCAAATGTCTCAAATTATTGTGGCGGTTACCAATGGCATTGGAGTGATGCAAGCCTGGGAAGGTATTTTAACTTACGAAGAAATTGAAGCGGTGGCTTATTATGTCTTTAATAGTACAAATAAATGATTAATTTTTTAGGTTAGCAATTTTACTGATGTGAGATGGTCTGATTTCACAGCACCCACCTAAAATTGTAGCACCATCATTCTTAAACTTTTTTACAAATTCGTAAAATTTGCTTTCATTAATATCTGCTCTTGTTCCAAAGATTTTAGTGGGATTTCCACCTTTACCCCAAGTCGAAGTCGAACGTACTCCATAATCGTCAGGAATATTTTTGAATGCGTTTAATTTAAATCCGTAAGGAATATCTAAGTTTTTTAATTCCTTAATTATAATTTCATAAGATTCAGGATGCACACATGCTGCAATAATTCCTAACCAGTTTTCTTCTTTATATTTTTTTACTATATCGCTTATATTTTCACCTGACGGTAATTTCCCATTTTTTCTGATATGCACACCTACTAAGACTGGTAAATTAAATAATTTGATTGTTTTCAGTGCGATTTCACATTCTTTTCCACTTCCCATTACATCTAAATAAAAAAAATCTATATTCGACCTAAGCAATTTTGCTTGATCATAAAAATTTTTTTCAATTAAATTTAAATCATCTCCTAAATTTGCACTATAGGTTTGATATTGGTTAGGCAAACCTCCAGCTACTAATATGTTTTTTTTTGAGATATCTCTTGCTTTTAATGCAAGCTCTACAGCTTTGGTGTTTATATAGTCAAAATGTTCTTCACATTTATTTTGAATTAATCTATTTCTTCTAGCAGTAAAGGTTGTTGTCACTATAACATCTGCGCCAGCGTTAATAAAATCTAAGTGTGTATCAATTACTAATTGATGATATTTTTCTTCTATCAAAGCACTTGCAGACCAAAGTGTGCCCTGAGGTTTTAATCCTCTTTTCAGTAATTCCTGACCCATGCCACCGTCCAAGATTCTTGTTTTTGAGAAGTAATTTTTATCCATATATTTGTTTCAGCTTTATTAATTGATTGCGTTTAATGAAATATATATATTTAATAAAAAAAATTCTAAAGGAAAATAATAATGGCAAAAATGACCACAGAAGAGGCTTTTGTGAAAGTGTTACAAATGCATGGTATAGAAAATGCGTTTGGAATTATTGGATCAGCATTTATGCCGGTGTCTGATTTATTTACAAAAGCAGGTATTACCTTTTGGGATGTGGCGCACGAGTCAAACGGTGGTCTTATTGCTGACGGATATACCCGTGCAACTGGAAAAATAGCAATGTGTATTGCGCAAAACGGACCCGGAATTACTGGCCTCGTTACTCCAATTAAAACAGCATACTGGAATCATACCCCTATGCTTTTGGTGACTCCTCAAGCAGCAAATAAAACTATGGGACAAGGTGGGTTTCAAGAAGTTGAACAAATGAATCTTTTTAAAGATATGGTTTGTTACCAAGAAGAGGTTCGCGATCCATCTCGTATGGCAGAAGTTTTAAACCGCGTAATTGAGAAAGCGATTCGAGGTTCAGCTCCAGCTCAAATAAATGTTCCAAGAGATTATTGGACACAAGTAATTGATATTGAGTTACCTCCAATTGTTCGTTTGGAACGTCAAGCTGGAGGAGCTAGTGCAGTTGTTGAAGCAGCAAAATTGCTGTCAAACGCAAAATTTCCAGTAATATTATCTGGAGCTGGCGTTGTTATAGGTAGCGCCATTGAAGATTGTAAAAAATTAGCCGAACGTTTAGATGCTCCTGTTTGTTCTGGCTATCAACATAATGATAGTTTTCCAGGAAGCCATCCCCTTGCAGTAGGCCCCCTAGGTTATAATGGTTCAAAAGCTGCGATGCAATTAATTGCTAAAGCAGATGTTGTTTTAGCTTTAGGTACAAGACTAAATCCTTTTTCAACATTACCTGGATACGGAATTGATTACTGGCCTAAAAAGGCAGATATTATTCAGGTTGATATGAATTCAGATCGGATTGGTTTAACAAAAAAAGTTACCATTGGAATTTGTGGAGATGTCAAATTGGTAGCGCAACAGTTATTAATGAAACTTTCCAAAATAGCTGCGGACACTGATAGAGAAAAGCGTAGAGCGCTTATTCATCAAACAAAATCTGCATGGTTACAGACTCTTACAAGTTTAGATCATGAGGAAGATGATCCTGGCACAACGTGGAATAAAGATGCTCGCAAAAGAGATAAAGATAGAATGTCTCCACGTATGGCATGGCGAGCTATTCAAGCCGGACTTCCATCAAATGCAATTATTTCAAGTGATATTGGAAATAATTGTGCTATAGGAAATGCTTACCCAACATTTGAAGAAGGAAGAAAATATTTAGCTCCTGGACTTTTTGGCCCATGCGGATATGGTTTTCCAGCAATCCTTGGAGCAAAAATTGGTTGCCCAAATGTGCCAGTGGTAGGTTTTGCAGGTGACGGAGCTTTTGGAATTAGCATGAGTGAAATGAGTTCATGTAATCGTAAAGAATGGCCATCAATTACAATGGTGATTTTTAGAAATTATCAATGGGGAGCAGAAAAAAGAAATTCTATTCTTTGGTTTGATGATAATTTTGTGGGAACTGAATTAGATCCTGAATTAAGCTTTGCAAAAGTAGCTGAAGGATGCGGTTTAAAAGGCATTCAAGTTAAAACGCAACAAGAATTAACTGATGCTCTTAAAAAATCTTGTGAAGATCAAAAGAAGGGAATTACAACTTTTATTGAGGTTATTTTAAATCAAGAACTTGGTGAACCATTTAGACGAGACGCAATGAAAAAACCTGTTAAAGTTGCAGGAATTAATTCAAATGATATGCGTCAGCAACAAAATAATTAACTTTAGTGTATGAAAAAAGAAATAAAAATATTACTTGCTTCTCCCAGAGGTTTTTGTGCAGGTGTGGATAGAGCAATTGAAATAGTAAAAAAAACTTTAGTAAAATTTGGCTCTCCAGTATATGTAAGACATGAAATTGTTCACAACACCCAAGTTGTAGAAAACTTAAAAAAACTTGGAGCTATATTTGTTGAAGAACTAGATGAAATAAAAGATCGATCAAGACCAGTCATTTTTTCTGCCCATGGAGTGCCAAAATCAGTTCCAGAGGATGCTTCAAATAAGAAAATGTTTTATATAGACGCGACATGTCCTTTGGTCACTAAAGTCCATAGAGAGGCCGAAAGACATAATAAAAATGGTTATAAAATAATTCTTATTGGTCATAAAGGTCATCCAGAGGTAATAGGCACTATGGGGCAAATTCCAAAAGAAAATATTGTATTAGTGGAAACTATAGAGGACGCTAAAAGCGTTAAAATTACAGAACCTGTTGCTTATGTTACACAAACTACTTTATCAGTAGACGATACTAAAGAAATTATAAAAATATTAGAAAAAAAATTTCCAAAAATTAAAGCTCCAGTCAAGGAAGATATATGTTATGCAACAACAAATAGGCAAAATGCAGTAAAGCAAATAGCCTCTTCATGTGATATGTTTTTTGTTATTGGTAGTGATAATTCTTCAAATTCAAAAAGATTAGTTGAAGTTGCCAAAAAGGCTGGTTGTGGCAAATCTTACCTTATTAATTTTAAAAATGAGCTTCCTATAAAAGAAATAGTTGAGTGTAACAAAATAGGTTTAACATCAGGGGCTTCTGCTCCAGAAAAACTAGTTCAAAGTTTTATTTCTGAGATAAAAAAACACACTGAAATTTCCATAGAAGAGAACATAAGTTCAAAAGAAAGTGTGACTTTCAAACTTCCTTCTTCATTAACAAGCTAAAGAGAAATTTAAAGAACAATCAAATCTAATTTTTGTTTACCTAATCTTTCATTTCCTTTTTCAGTTACAAGGTATGTTTCACCTAAGTTCATAGCTAACTGATTTTCTGAATCCATCAGTATCATATGCATGAAAAAAACCATTCCCGATTGTAAAATTAACGGATTATCTGCAAATATCATAGGTGGTGTATCCATCCAGTTTGGAGAAAATGTTGCTCCTAATGAATAACCGCAAGCATTCATTCGTGATTTTTTATATCCAAGATCATCAAATATTTTTGCATGTGTGTCAAAAACTTCTCCAACAGTATTTTCAGGCACAAGTTTCTTTTTACATTTAGTTAGAGCTTCAACACAAGCTTCATACATTTTATAATGTTTTGGATTTGCTTTACCAATCGGTATAGTTCTAAACATTGCAGAATGGTAATGTTTATAAGTGCCGGCCCATTCAATAGTCAATTGATCTGGATTAGATAAAATTCTTTTTTCAGCTTGATACCTGCATAATAAAGCATTGTGACCAGAACCTATTATAAATTCATTTGCTGGATAATCTCCACCTTCTTCAAAGATAACTTTTTGCATTTCTGCTAAAATTTTTCCTTCACTAACACCTGCTTTTGCATTTTTCCAAACTACATCTAAAGCTTTATCTGCTAGCTCAGCAGCTTTTCTTACATATTTAATTTCTTCGGTAGATTTAATCACTCTTAGTTTTGAAACTAATTCGGATTTGTCACAAAGTGTTGCAAAATTTTTTAAAGAATCATTTAATCTAATAGCATTTCTACCAGTTAATCCATAAGCTTCGTATTCTACACCTAAGTTAGATTTTTCTAAATTAAGCTCACTCAAAATGTTTTTCAATTCATCTGAAGGATTAGATTTTTCTTTATCTACCCAAATTCTTATATCTTTTATAATTGAAGTGTTTTGTGCTTGTCTCAAGTCTGGTGTGCGAGTTAATAAAACTATATCTCCTTTAGAAGTTAAAATTAGTGATTGAAAAAAAACATAACCAAATGTGTCATAGCCGGTTAGCCAATACATAGATTCCTGTTTAAACATTAACAAGCCATCAAGATTTTGCTTTTTTAACTCAGCAACAACTTTAGATTTTCGTATTGAGAATTCTTCTTTTGTAAAATGGATAGCCATTAATTTTTGATGAGTTTATTCTTGCTTCTCTGAAAAACTAAAAGTAAACATCCATTTTTAGTATAAGAAGAATGCGATGAACCAGGTTCAAAAGTTATAAAATCTCCTTTTTTAAAGACTTTATTATCAGGATCAATTAATTCTCCATCTAGCATTAGAAATTCTTCATAATTTATATGTTCATGAGGTAAGCTTTTGGCTCCAGGGTCCATTTTTAATACGTAAGTACCTTGTCCGGTTTTTTCATTGTAAGTAATCTTGTGCCAGTTCATTCCAGGAATTACTGAACCATAATTATCGAATGGTTCAAATTTTACATTAGAAAGACTTGTTATTTTTCTTTTTTTCATTCGACAAACTGTTTTAAGTTAGGTTCTAGATAGTTAGGTCCCTTCATGACTTTACCTTTTTCATTGTAGATAGGTTTACCATCTTTGCCCAACTTACTCATGTTTGCTCTTTGGACTTCCTTAAAACATTTATCTAAATTAATTCCGTAGGCGTAACCAGCACCATAAGTTACATATAAAATATCAGTTAAAGCATCAGCAATTTCTTTTAAATTTTTTGTTTTCATTGCGAGTTTCAACTCATTGAATTCTTCTTTAATCAAATCAAATCGAAGTTCCATGGTTTTATTATCTGGGAATTGTGGCTTAGTCCTAACCATTTGACCAAAAGCTTCCATAAATGTTTTTACATCTTCAAAATTGCTCATATGAAAATCCTCCTTTATTTAGCTGTCCAACCGCCATCAATCAACAAAGATGTTCCTGTAATCATTGAGGAAGCACCCGAGGCGAGGAAAGCAACGGCAGTAGCAACATCACTTGTGTCAGCAACACGACCTAGTGGAATATTTTTGATTGTTTCTCTTTTAAATTTTTTATTTTTAAAAAATCTTTTAATCATTGGAGTTTCAACAAACGTAGGACAAACTGTATTTACGCGAATATTATTTTTTGCTAAATCAATGGCCATACCTTTTGTTAAACCTTCAAGGCCAAATTTTGTCATATTGTAAACGCTTCTATTAGGACCACCAACATGACCCATTTGCGATGATATATTAATAATAGAACCACCAATTTTTTTTCTATTAATTGTTTTTAGCATTTTTATAGCGCAGAGTTGGGCCGCGTGAAATGTTGCTATGGTATTTAATTTTACCATATATTCCATATTTTTTTTCTTAACTTTTGTAAAATGCTCTGGAAAATTTGTTCCTGCATTGTTGACCAAAATATCAATTCTTTTTTGCTTATTTATTACTTTTTTAAATTGATGGTAATTTGTTACATTGCAAACATAAGATCTGCACTTAGATTTAAATTTTTTTATTATTTTAGAAACTTTGTTAAGATCTTTTTGAGTTCTGCTAATAATAATTAAATTTGCTCCGGCTTCGGCTAAAGCAATAGCGCAAGCTTTACCGATCCCTTTACCAGCTCCTGTAACTAGAGCTGTTTTGTTTTTTAAATTAATTTTTTTAAGATACATGCTTACAAAAATATTGATAAGTTACTATAAATTAATTATAAGACAACCGCCACGGAGTTTTTTTAATATTTGAGAATGATTTTTTCTTTTTCAAAATTATGAATAATTAAATTATTTCCATCACCTTTTCTATCAATTACCAGAAAATTTGTATCTTCGGTTGAGATTAAGGGAAAATGCCATATTCCTGGCTTATAATTTATTCCTGTTTTTGGAGGTATAATAAAGGATTGAATTTTACTTATTTCAGGAGATTCTCCTGGAGGAGCCACAAAAGTTAGGAAGGTGGTTTCTTTCATTGGTATGAATGCTTGACTGCCTAAAGGATGTTTTTCCATCATATCAATTTTCATAGGGAAAGTTCTTTTTAAAGCCGAAAAGATGCTTACTATAGTTTTGCCCCCATCCTTTGATGTGTCAACATTTGCTAAATTATCAAATTGTTTTGCATATCCTGCGTTTATATCCATAGGATTAATATTATCAGGGGATATTAAATCACCGTATGCACTAAAATTTGATCTGCTTATCTTTATTGGTTTAACAATTTTTTCCATTATTCTGATCTTCCAAAAGCCCTAATTCTTGAAATACCACCATCAGGATAAATATTAATCTTTATATAATTAACTTTTTTATTTTTCATTAGCTTATTTTTAAAATTGTGTTTTTTATGAGCATGTAGTTTCACTTTGCTTAATAATAATTTCCAATTTTTTGACTTGTTAACAATACTTTTAGCTGAAATTTTACCATTTAAATATGCAGCCTGAAGAGAACATTTATCAGGATAATTTCCTTTGAAATGATGGGTATCAATTTGAATATTATTTATTTTACCTACTGTTGCACATTTTAAAATTAACCAATCGAAATTTTTTCCTCTACTTCTTCTTGTTTCCCAACCATCTCCCATGTTTTTACCTACTCCTGGCGCTAGGATATTTTCCGCTCTTCCAAAATGTTCATTATTACAAGCAATTGGTGAAGCTCCATTTAACACTGAAGTAAGGTTTATTACTTTTTTACCAAATTGTTTATTAATCTTCATGTTCCCATAAATTCTAATTCTTGCAACGCCGCCATCAGGATAGATATTTAATTTTACATGAGTAAAAATGGATTTGTTTTTTACATTAAAAAAGTGATGGCTATTTGGCTTGGTAGATTTTTTTTTCAAAATGCTTACCCATTTTGAATTTTTGGTAGGCAATTTTTTTTTGCTCAAACAAGCATCAAGAGAAACTTTGCTAGGCTGATTTCCGTTAAAATAAGATGTATCAATATCTACTTTATGTATTTCACCAGGTTTACCAAATTTTAAAATTAAATAGTCGTGACCTTTAGTTCTTTTTCTTCTTGTTTCCCAACCGTCCATCCATTTGCCATGCTTATCAAAAACTCCTTCCTTAAACACAGGTGACCATGGATTAATGATTCTTTTTGCTGGTGCAAAAAACTCATCAGTTTTATATACAATTTTTGAACCCAATCGTGATTGAGCTAAATCAATTAATCCATTTAAAAAAATATATTTATTTTCACTCATTAAAAAATTTATATATCGGAATAATTTTTAATCCAGTGTTTAGCGATATCGATTCTTTTACAAATCCATACTTCTTGATGCTTCAAAACATAATCTAAAAATTTTTTTAGCGACTGAATTCTCCCGGGTCGGCCAATTAATCTACAGTGCAATCCCACAGACATCATTTTTGGATGTGTACTTCCTTCATTATATAAAGCGTCAAAACTATCTTTAAGATATGTATAAAATTGATCACCACTATTAAAACCTTGGTTAGTAGCAAATCTCATATCGTTATTATCCAGGGTATAAGGAACAATTAATTGTTTTTTCTTACCTCTAACTTCCCAATAGGGAAAATCATCGCTATATGAATCACTATCGTAAAGAAATCCTCCTTCTTCTATTACCAAGTCACGAGTATTAGGGCTACATCGGCCGGTATACCAGCCTAAAGGTCTTTTCCCAAATATCTTTTTAATAGATTGTATAGCCAACTGCATATCTTTTTTTTCTTTAGCTTTAGGAACGTTTTGATAGTCAATCCATCTCCAACCGTGTGAGGCAACTTCATAATCCGATTGTTTGATAGCATTACACACTTCTTTATTTCTTTCTAAAGCCATACCCACTCCAAAAATAGTTATTGGGATTTTCTTTTCTTGAAATAATTCGTGAATTCTCCAGAAACCTCTTCTCGAACCATACTCATAAAGGGACTCCATATTGATGTGTCTTCCTTTAATAGGTTGGGCGCCAATAATTTCCGATAAAAATGTTTCTGAAGTTTTATCTCCATGTAATAAGCAATTTTCTGATCCTTCTTCATAATTTAAAACTAATTGAAGAGCTAATTTAGCGTCATTTGGCCATTTTATATTAGGAGTTTTTAATCCATAGCCAATCATATTTCTTGGATAATGCTTTTTCATAGAATAAAGTATTTATATATTAAATTAAAAATACATTCATAACAATTCATACTTATAAGTAATTATGGCTATTAAATATTTAAAGAAAGCAATTAAGACTCCATCAACCGATGATCACGAGACCCGTTCGACTGTTCAAAAAATTTTAAATGACTTAGAAACAAGTAGAGAAAAAGGGATAAAAGAAATATCAAAAAAGTTTGATAAATATGAAGGAGAGGTAGTTGTTTCTAAAGAAAAAATAGAAGAAGCAAGCAAGAAAGTAAATCAAAAAACGAAAGATGATATAAAGTTTGCCCATGAACGTATTAAAAAATTTGCAGAACACCAATTGAAACATTTAAATAACGATTTTGAAGTTGAAATATCAAAAGGGTTGATTGTTGGACAACGTTTAATTCCTATTGATACAGTAGGTTGCTATATTCCGGGTGGTCGATATGCTCATATCTCATCGGCTATTATGGGAATTACTCCTGCAAAAGTTGCTGGAGTGAAAACAATTATCACCGCAAGTCCACCTAAGGATATTAACGGAGCTAATCCTGGAATTATTTATGCAGCAAACCTCTGTGGTGCTGACGTGATTTTAAATTTAGGAGGAATTGCAGCCATCGCATCTTTAACTTACGGATGTTTTGAAAATCCTCCCGTTGATTTTTTAGTAGGAGCAGGAAACCAATACGTTGCAGAGGCTAAACGATTATTATTTGGAAAAGTTGGAATAGATCTTTTTGCTGGACCAACAGAAATAGCAATTATTGCTGATAAAAAAGCCGACAAAGAAATTGTTGCTGCTGACATAGTAGGTCAAGCTGAGCACGGGTACAATTCACCAGGCTGGCTTATTACTACAGATAAGTCAGTTGCCGATTACGTTATGAAAAGAGTTCCAGAATTAATTAAAGAATTACCCGATGGTCCCAAAAGTAGTGCAGAACCTGCATGGAGAGATTTTGGTGAAGTAGTGCTTTGTAATACGAGTGAAGAAATGGCAACTGTAAGTGACAAATATGCTCCAGAACACTTAGAAGTACACGCCGAAAATTTAGATTGGTGGTTAAAAAGATTAAAAAACTATGGATCGTTATTTTTAGGTGAAGAAACAACTGTTGCCTATGGAGATAAATGTTCTGGGCCCAATCATATTTTACCAACTAAGGGTGCTGGAAGATATACAGGTGGATTATATGTTGGAAAATTTATTAAATGTCTCACTTTTCAAAGAATGAGTAAAGATGCAAATAAAATTGTAGGAGCAACGGCAGCAAGGCTTGCTAGAGCAGAAGGTATGGAGGCACATGCGAGAACGAGCGACATCAGATTAAAAAAATATGGTCATTCAAATTAATAGTGAAAAAAAATCCTATAATATCTATTATAAGAGAAGCGCGTATTGACGAGAGCCGAACTCCTCTCACTCCTAATCAAATACAAACATTAAGCAATAAATTTCCTAATTTGCAAGTTTTTGTCCAACCTTCTAAGACAAGATGTTTTAAGGATGAGGATTATTCAAAAGCAGGAGCAAAAATAAAAGAAGACATCAGTTATTCCGATATCATTTTTGGTGTAAAAGAAGTTGAGATATCAACGCTTATTGAAAATAAAACTTATTTATTTTTTTCACATACAAGTAAAGTTCGAAAAGATATTAACCAAGCCACACAAAACAAAGCCATTATATATAAGAAAAAGCTTTTAAGAGAGGTGATAAAAAGAAAAATAACGTTGATTGATTATGAAAATATAAGAGAAACATCCGGGAAGGGATATCGATATCTTGGTTTTGGTAGATTTGCAGGCATTGTAGGTTGCTACAATACACTTAATCTTTATCTAAAATTACAGAAAGAAAAATCACTTCCGAGAGCTTTCGAAATTAATAGTTATGAAAAAATTAAAGTATTAATTAGCAAACAAAATTTTAATAAACTCAAAATATTACAAACCGGAAGAGGAAATGTTGCCAAAGGGGCTATGGAAATTTTAAAATATGCAAATATTAAACAGATTTCAATAAATGATTATTTAAACAAAAAATATAATGAAGCTATTTTTTGTAATATTTCAATTAGAGAACATGTTGAACGGAACGATGGCAAAGATTATTCATCTCATGATTTTACTTCAAACCCTCATGAATATAAGTCAAAAATAAAAAATTATCTATTTGATACAGATATGCTTATTACCGGTCATTATTGGGAACCAAAATTTCCAAAATTATTTTATCCAAATCAAATTAATGAATTTAAGAACCTAAAAATTATAGGTGATATTACTTGCGATATTGACGGAGCAGTACCAACCACGATAAGATCCACTTCGATTGCAAAACCTTATTATTCAATTGATATTAATTCAATGAAAGAAATTGATTTAGGCAAAGAAGGTATAGCGGTTATGGCTGTTGATAATTTGCCATCAGAGTTACCCAATGAATCAAGTGAAGAATTTGGTGATAGCATTATATCGGAAGTTTTACCTTATTTGATTAACAAAGATGATGGCCGAATAAATAGAGCTACTACAGCTTCAAGAGGAGAATTTTGTCCAAAGTATAAGTATTTAGAAGATTTTATTAAACAAAAGGATTAATAAAAAATAGTTTAATTTAACTTATTTTCTTTTACCTGCCATTGTTGGGGCAATTTAGCTCTTGTATTTTTACAAAATCTTTAGGATAGTAATTTATTATGAATTTGGAGCTATTTATTTTGGGTGGATACGGACATTTTGTGTGGCCTGCATTTATTTTCACTTTGGTAAGTTGTTTTACTCTTTACTTAAAAACTAATAAAGAATTTAAAAAAGAAGAAAAAATGTTTTTAAATGAGTTTAAACATATGCAAACAGTAAAAATTAAAGCCGTTAAAGAAAAAGAAGCTTTATCCAGTAGCCCAATTTTTTAATCGCTTTAAATCACCAAAAAATATCATATGTTGAGTAAAAAAGTTGAATCGAGAATGATATTCTTGATACTTTTGCTTTTATCGGCAACGGTGATAATCTTTTTTATTTTTAAATCTTTAGAAGAAAATGTAGTATATTTTTTTTCTCCAACCGAAATTTACGACAAGCCAAATATTTCATTTAACAAAAAAATTAGAATAGGTGGTCTGGTTAAAGAGAATTCATTAAGTAAAAGCCAAAAATCTATAAAGTTTATTATTACTGATTTAAAAAATGAAATTATTGTGTCTTACGACGGGCCTGTTCCCAATTTATTTTCTGAAGGAAAAGGAGTAATTGCAGAGGGCCAATTAAAAGATAAAAAATATTTTGTTGCCAATAAAATTTTAGCAAAACATGATGAAAACTATATGCCACCTGAAGTTAGTAAAATTTTAGAGAAATCCAACTAATATATATTTTTTATAACAGCACTTTAATTATCTAATTTTCAATATAATATATTTCAATGTTTAAAAATTTTTTACCAAGCAAAATTCTTTCTTTAGATAATAAATTAATTAACGGTTTGTTATTTGTAATGATTTTAATAGTTCTTGTCGGGTTAGTGTACGCTTTATTTATATCTCCGCCTGATTATATTCAAGGACATTCAGTTAGAATTATGTACGTGCATGTACCATCATCTTTCATTGCATTAGGATGTTTTGGACTTATAGGAATAGCTTCGATCTTAAATTTAATTTTTAAGATTAAATTTGTATCTTTGATGGCAAAAAGTCTGGCACCTATTGGCTGCATTTTTTCACTAATTTCAATTGTAACAGGTTCACTATGGGGCAAACCTACTTGGGGAGTTTGGTGGGTTTGGGATGCAAGATTAACTTCTATGGCAATCTTATTTTTATTTTATCTTGCTTATATTTTTTCTTGGCAATTTGTCAATAATTATGAAAAGGCTAATAAAATAACTTCAGTAATTGGAATTATTGGCTTATTTAATTTACCCGTTATTAGGTATTCGGTCGATTGGTGGAATACACTTCATCAGTCATCAAGTATAACACTTACTTCAGTACCAACTATTCATTATACGATGCTTGTTCCCTTAATCATTATGTTTTTGGGAATGGTTATCTATTCATTAATTATTTTTTTAATGAGATATAAAACAGAATTGATGAAGTTAAAATTGGATAAAAAAAACAAAAATAATTAAATATCTTTTAAAATTTTTTAGATTTTTTGTTGTGCCAAAAAACGACAAAGATACCAACTATAAAAAAAATAAAAGGTAACAACCAAAGTGCTAATGTACTTAATTTTAAAGGAGGTTTTAAAAGAATAAAGTCTCCATATCTATCTGTTAAAAACTTATATATTTCTTCATTATTCTTTCCTTCTTTTATTTTATTTCTGATTAAAATACGCAAATCCTTAGCAAGTGGTGCATTTGATTCATCAATCGATTGGTTTTGACAAATCATGCATCTAATATTTTTCGAAATATTTCTAGCTCTCAATTCTTGTTTATGATCTTGTAAAATTTCATCAGGGTCTACTCCATAACTATTCTCTGAAAAAAATTGTGTTAAACAAATAGCAATAATTAATATAAAAATTTTAGTAGATAAAAAATTTTTAGTCATCATTATTCGATTTTACTAATTATTAAATTAATTTTTTTATATATTTTTTTTGTTACAGGACCCGCCTGTCGATATTTTATAATTCCCTTTGAATTAATAATAAATGTTTCTGGGATACCATACACACCCCAATCTATTGCTATTCTTCCTTTCTTATCTACAGCTACATGCGAATATGGATTTCCCAATTCTTTGAGCCAGCCAATCGCTTTTTGGGTATTATCTTTATAATTTATGCCAATTACTTTTATTCCTTCTTGATTTGAAAAACGTTTAATATAACTATGTTCATCACGACAAGGTTTACACCAGGTAGCAAAGAAATTTACCAATGTTATTTCTTTTCCAAACACTTCGGACGAAACAAATTTTTCTTCTTTTAATAGTGACTCAGTTTCAAATTTTGGAACATTTTTATCTAATAGGTTAGATGGAAGTTCAGATGGATTTCTATCAATCATTAAAAGATAAAAGAAAACTAATAAAATTAATAAAAAGAATATAGAAGGAAGTATTAATAATTGTTTTTTCATTACGACAAACGTTGTAACTTTTTTAAATTACTATTCATTGAAACGATACCACCTAAAAATATAGTTAGAGCGCCAATCCAAATCCATATTACAAGAGGATTATAATAAATTCTCACAACCCAACCATCATTTAAGTTTCCTTCGCCTAAAACAATATACAAATCTCTAAGCAAGTTTGTATGTATGGATGCCTCTGTAGTGAAATTGTTCCGTATGGGATAAAATCTATTTTCAGGTTTTAATTTTGCAATAATATTTTTGTTCTTATCATATACAAAAAAATTTCCTTGCAACGCAAGATAGTTTGGTCCTTTAATTTCGTTAATTTCTTTTAAAATAATATTATATTCCTGAATATTAGTTTCATTGCCAATTTTCATTTGAGTAATTTTCTCTTCTTGCCATACGCTGGAACCTGTAATTCCTAATATTAATAGACCAATACCCAGATGTGCGATGATCATACCATTGGAGAGATTTTCTTTTTTTCGAAACAAAATGATCACGCTATTAGAAATTATCCAAAAAGCTAATAAAATTCCCACAATTCCGATAAAACTATATGTTTGATAAAATAAGAAAATAAATATGGTTATTATTGCTGTAAGCAAAATACTAGGAAATATTTTTTTAAAAATTTTTGATTTATCTTCTCTTCCCCACGATAACATTGGTCCTATACCCATAACTAGAATTGCTGGAATCATTATTGGAACAACTGTTGTATTGTAATAAGGCTCTCCAACTGAGATTTTATTATTAGTAAAAGCTTCTACTAAAAGTGGATAGATCGTTCCTAAAAATACGGAAGCACATACAACAACCATAAGAATATTGTTTACAAGGATCGAACCTTCTTTGCTGAAAAAAGAGAAATAGCTGTTATTGAAATGTTTTTTTGATTTTAATCCAAATAAAATTAGAGAATAACCTCCTAATATAGCAGTAAATGCAAGTATATATATTCCTCTAGATGGGTCCAAAGCAAACGTATGAATGCTAGTTAGTATGCCAGATCTTACAAGAAATGTTCCTACTACACTTAAAAGAAAAGCAAGTATTGATAATAATAGTACCCATGATTGAAGTGACTTTTTTTTCTCAACTGTAATAAGAGAATGTAGTAGGGCAGTACCAAGTAACCATGGCATAAAAGAAGCATTTTCAACTGGATCCCAAAACCACCATCCGCCCCATCCTAATTCGTAGTATGCCCATACAGAGCCAAGGGCTATTCCTATAGTTAAAAAAGTCCAAGCAGCTATTACAAAAGGTTTCATATAACTATACCAATGAATTTTTTCATTATTTCCTAGACTTAAAGTTGCGATGCTCATAGAGAATGCAGCTGAAAAACCGACATAACCGATGTATAGCAATGGAGGATGGATAGCTAATGCTGGATCTTGCAAGATAGGATTAAAACCTAATCCATTTGTTTGTACAACATCCATTCTTTCAAAAGGGTTAGATGTGAGAATAGTAAATAATACAAATCCAACTGTGATTAATGCCTGAGTTTCTAGAACCTTGGAAACAAATTTGGAATTTGTTTGATTATATAATTTAAATATAAAAAAATTAAATATAGTTAAAACAAGTATCCACAACAACATGGATCCTTCATGATTTCCCCAAACTCCTGAAATTTTATAGAGCAATGGTTTTGTTGTATGTGAATTTTGAAAAACATTAATTAAACTAAAGTCTGAAACTACATGACTATACATAAGAGAAAAAAAGGATACTAAAGAACAAAATAGCAAACCATTTACAGCTATTTTATTGAATTGTAATATTGAATTGTTATTTTTTATACTGGAATTTATAAATTGGAAAACGGCAAAGCACAAAGATAGCCAGAGAGCAAAATTTCCTAAATAAGGTACCATGATTATTTATTCATAATACTATCAAGTATCAGTGATTAGAATGTGTCATTAATTGTCAGCTTTAAATGAAAGATAATATTAGTTGAGAGCAACCACAGCGGCAGCAATGGAAGCCAATCTAGCTTCTGTTTCATCCGATCTACTTGTGATTACGACAGGAGTTTTTCCTCCTAAAACTACACCAGCTGCACAAGCGCTCATAAAATATATCATCATTTTAACTAGTGCGTTGCCAGACTCAACATTAGGAACGAGTAATATATCTGTGCTTCCTGCCACTTCATTTTTAATTTTTTTTATAGCAGCAGATTTTTTTGAAACCGAATTATCAAAGGCTAGAGGTCCAAATACATCTGCATTGATGTTTTCTTCTTTAGCTCTTTTGGTAATTAAATCAGCTTCTATAGAACTTGGCACACTTTCTAATATTTCTTCAGTCGCTGACAGCACAGAAACTTTTGGTCTTGAAATTCCAATTTTATTTGCAAAATCTACTGCATTTCTAAGAATATGCATTTTAACTTCTAACTTGGGTAATACATTTACAACACCATCGGTGATAATAAACGGTTTATCATCAGCGGTTAAAGTCATATGCCAAACATGACTTAATCTTTTTTTTCCAATTAAATTTAAATCTCTTTTTATAATAGCTTTTATCAAAACATCAGTATGGATATGCCCCTTAACTATAATTTTAACTTTTCCTTCGCTTGCTAATTTTGTGGCTATGGATGCAGTACTATTTTCATCTTTTTCATCAATAATTTTATATTTTGATATATCCCATTTTAGTTTTTCTGCATGTTTTTTTATTTCGCTTTCATTTCCAATAAATATTGGATTGATCAAATTATGTTGAACTGCTTTATGAACAGATTCCATTGGTAATATTTCACCAGCATTAACAATAGCCGCATCAACAGTGCCTGATTTTTTTGCAACATTGATTAAATTATTAGGACAGATAATTTTTTTATTCGATAACATACACTAAAATGCCCATTCGTAAGCGGAAAGGGAAACAGCACCACCAGTGTGTATAAAAAGCACATTATCATTTTTTGTGAATTTTTTATTTTTGATTAACCCAATTAAACCTGCGAATCCTTTACCCGTATAAACCGGGTCTAATAATATTCCCTCTTTTTTTGCTAAAAGCTTTGTGGCTTCTATCATACCATCAGAAGGTTCTCCGTAACCCGGTCCAATATATTCATCGTATACAACAA
>Ga0208879_1001534_pt1 | contig 21611 bp, 19 predicted proteins | sample Knorr_S15_td_Bot_FD_185605 | JGI IMG/M metagenome (GOLD analysis project Ga0208879, IMG submission 185605) | Marine microbial communities from Southern Atlantic Ocean transect - Knorr_S15_td_Bottom_ad_5009_LV_A (SPAdes) (version 2) | ecosystem: Environmental > Aquatic > Marine > Oceanic | place...
AATCACCTTCATTACATCGTGACTTTAGTCGTCCGTGTTCACATTTTCGTGAATTATAAGTACATTTTTTACATTTGTTAAGATACCATTTTCCAGTTTTCCCAAAATTACTAATATCTAATGTAAGATTACAAGTATTACAAGTTTTAGTTGGCATTATTTATAAAATATAATGTTTTTTTCAATTTTTATAATTAAATTACTTCTTCATCGATTTCTTGAGCCATTTTATCACGATTTTCAAAATTTTTCGATACATCTACATATTGTAAAATTATCGTAGATATAAATAATATTCCGATTATGTAAATAAACCCGTATCGAATACTAATAAATTGTGATATAATAGCTAATACTATCGGTCCAATCCACGACGACCCTTTATCGGAAATCTCGTATAAGGAAAAAAATTGGGCTTCCATTCCAGTTGGGATTAGCTGTACAAATAACGTACGACTAAACGATTGAACAGCTCCAATTAAGATACCATGTATAAATCCGAAAATTAATAATGGTACGATTCCGGTTAAAAAAAATAAACCAAAAATACTAAGTAATAGATAAAATATTAAATGAAATGTAATTATACATTTTGTAGAAATTCCGAATTTTCTTTGAATTCTAAGAAAAAGAAAATTTCCAATAATAGAAGTAATTGTTACCTCGAGTAATAAAATAGTTAATATTAACTGAGATATATTCAATTCACTTTTTGCATACAGTACACCGCACGCCGATATGGTACTATATGCATCAGAATATAAAAAATACGATATCATAAAGATTCGAATTTCTCTATGATTTTTTAATAATTTAATTGTACTATAAGTTCTACGCCATGAAAAAAGGATTGCATTTTGATTATCGGGAAATTTGTCGCCTTCCCGTTCTTGTAATCCATAAATACCGATAAGTCCAAAAACCAACCACCATATACCGGTAAAACCAATACATAAACAAATAGATATATTTGTATTTTTATCATCATATCTATTTGTTGTATTTGGATAAAATACAATTATAACAAATGTTAGAATTGTAGCAATTAAACTTCCAAAATATCCGTAAATATATCCCCAAGTTGAGATATCGTTACTTAAATTATCTTCGACTTTCATTTTCTGGTCATCTGTATTAGCATTAATATAATCTTCGTGATTTCGAACCAATAATGGTAAATAAGCATTATAGAAAACGATAGACAATCCAAAAAATATATTTGCAATTATCGTCAAACAACCGACGATAAACCAATAATGTTTTTCGTAGCAAAATACGAATAACATAGCAGTAATGCTTCCAATAATCGTATTAATAATAAGAAAATTTTTTTTAGTTTTTCCATAATCTGCATACGATCCAAACGATACGAAAAAAATTGCTTGAAAAAAAACGGATAAACCAATCACTGCAAATGCAAATGAATGAGGTGTAATTTTGATTACACCGATATTTACATATAGGATTTCGTTTAAATAATGACCATTTTCATCGCAGATTTTTTGCCCGTTAGAATTATCATATAAATTCGAACATGCTTCTTGTGTTGTTAATATATCTAGTAAAATTGGTATAAACATGGCTAAACTCGGGGTAACGAATACAGAGTTAGCGAAATCATATAGATACCAATATTTAATTTCTCTTTTTGTGGTAACTGGTTGAATGTTATTCATTTAAAAAGAAATTTATAAATTTTTTTATAAAAATAATTTTATAAATTTTCTTTATAAATATAAAGAATCAATTTTTTAATTTATAAAGTATCAACAAAATAATTAGCATTTTCTTCTTCTTGTGCTATATCCATACCGGTAATGAATGTACCATGGCAAGTATTATCAGTATTTCTGGGATATTTTAATTTTCTTTTACTAATATGTTTAATTTCAACATCATATTTTTCAGCAGAATTTGCAAAAGGTAAAGAATATATATCTTTGTTATATTTACATCTTTTAAAATTATTTTCTTTACAAAAAATATTAAAAGCATTTTTAAAAACAGTTTCTCTTACATATTTTTCAATTCCATATTCAATTAATCCAGATTCTAAAAATGACATTAACGCATTTGTATCTTTTGTTAATTCTTGTTGATTTTTGATAAAATATTTCGGAACGACCTCCCAAATAGACTTTTTACCAAATTTATTGACAGCATCTAAATAAGCTGAATTTGATTTTTTAATTATTTTTGGAATTTCTTCTTTTAATTTTTTTCCTAAATTTGGATCAATATCTTTTTTAGGAACTTTACTCATAAAAGTCCATATGAGTAATCTTCTGGATAATGAACCAGAATTATCTGTATAATTCGGTGTTTCATTTCCTGCTAAAAGTCCAGGTGTTTTCCATACTAAATTCTGTGGTGTTTTATATTTTACAGAAACAACGATATCTTCACCTGAAACCATTCCTTGAAATTGAGCTTGAGGTAATTTAATATCTCCTTTAACTTCTGGTGCTATAAAGATAGTTTTATCGTAAAATCCAGAAACACCGAATGTCGATTCACCATCATTTGATAAAATGCCAACATCATCGGGTTCAAAAAATTGTTTAACAACTTTCGTTAAAATTGTTCCTTTACCAGTTCCGGCGAGTCCTTTGATGAATCCAATTATCTGCCAATCATCTAAATCTCCGACTTGATATATCATTCTTCCAATTATAATATACATCCACATACAGATTTCTTTATATTCTTCTTCGTCTTTATATTGAAAATCTAAAATGGATTGTAAATGTGGAGTATCGATATCATACCAATCATCTATATCAAGTTCATCAAACATATTAAATTCTTGATTAAAAAATTTAGTAGCTACTGTATTAGTAGGTAATGCAGGATATGTTCCATATTTATAAAATCTATCAAAATAGGTATCAGTTCTAGTATCATAATTTTTAGCGATATATACACCGTTAGTAAAAGAGAAGACATGTCTATTTTTTTTTAATTCTAAAAATTGGTGATCATCAGTTTTAGATAGAAATGTAATTACATTTTTACTATTTGTTTTATCAATCGTAAGATTATGCCATTGTTCATAATTTAGTTCTTTTTGACAAGATTTATATACAAATCTTTCGATAGATGTATCTCTTTTCCATGCATATGTATAATATTTAGATTTAGTATATATTTCTCTATAACAATATCTTTCACCTTCTGTATTAGCTTCACCATTTGGAGGATATCTACGATATTTTTTTTTATAAATTGTATTTAATAAATATAAAATTAGATTTTGATATGGAGTATTTTTAGAAGAATCTGGTGGTGTAAATCGATATGTTGCTAATTCATCACAAACATAAGTTTCATAATTTGGTGATAAAGCTCTTTTATAACAAAATAAATTTTCAATTAAATGTGCTGAATGATATATTAATTCGAATATATGATCCATATCTCTTTTTATTTCTTCTGTCATTAATTGTTTTTCATCTAATTGGTAATATAGTGATATTGCTTCAAATTCACATTTCTTATTACCAATAGTAATTAATTCTCGTGTAAGATTTTTATCTTGTATTTCAAAATTTCTAAGAGCTAATTGAAGAATATTAAGAGAATGTAATTCAGCATGGTTTTTATAAAACCATTTTTTTTTTAATAATTTTAATCTGTTATTAATATTATTTTTATATATTTCGGTACTAACATTTGAGCTTGTATATGAATCGCGAATTGCTAAACAATTTATGAAATCAATTTTGGGTAAATTAAGTAATTTACAATTACTTATAAAAACATCATTATTTGTAACAACATCATTTATTTGTTTTGAATTATTATTTTCTGAAATTTCTGTTTGAGTTTTATCTAATTCTAATTCTAATTCTAATTCTAATTCTGATTCAGAATCCGAATCAATTATTAGACAATTTCTATTTGATGGTAGTGGCTCGTTAATATCGTTCGAATCATCATCTGATTCCGATATTATACAATTATTCAATGGTAATTGGTTATTTGGTACATATTGTATATCTTGCTCCATTTATATTAATTCTAATATAAATTAATTTCTTTAAATAATTATTTTTAATAATATAAAAACAATATAATGACAAAGTATAACAAATTCTTAATATTTAGTAGATTAAGAATTATTCTTATATCTATCTAAAATTATATTGTAACATTTTTATCAATTATATTATAATATTTTTATCAATTATATTGTAACATATTTGACAAAAATATTATAAAATATTATATAAAAGTATATTTTAATGAGTTTTAATTTTAATTTATTTAATATAAACAAAGAAATAGAATCGTTAAATGAAAAATTAAAGAAAAATGTTTCAAATAATTATAATACAAATGCAAATCCAAACACAAATGTAAATACAAATGCAAATATAAATGTAAATACAAATGTAAATACAAATGTAAATACAAATGTAAATACAAATGTAAATACAAATGCAAATGCAAATGCAAATACAAATACAAATACAAACACAAACACAAATGCAAATGCAAATGCAAATAAAGTAAATATTTCAAATAATAATATTTCAAACGATAAAATACAATTATTACCTTTAGCACATAAAGATAAAGATATTTTAAATGATACAGAAGTGATTAATACTGATTTTATCGTTACCGAAAAAGATGATAAAATCATTGATAAGCAGACTAAATATATTAAAAGGAAAAGTATAGATACTAAAGGAATTTCTCTGGTAGAGAAATCACTAGTACAAGAATCTATAAAAAAAGATGAAACAAAAATTTTATCTCATAATGATAGTTTAAAAAAAAAAAGAGAAATTAAAAAATTGGAAAGAATGCGAAGAAAAAGGGTATTAGTTAAAGAAAGAGATGATTTTTTAAATAATTTATCAGATAATAAATCAGATAATAAATCAGATAATAAATCAGATAATAAATCATTTGATTCAAATTTAAAGTCATCTACTCCAAATAATATAGTAGACGATTTAATACCAAAAAATTTAATAAAGTCTTTTTCTCCCAAATTAGAGGAAAAAGTTGAGGAACAAATTAAATATAGAGTAAAACAAATTATAAATATAGAGAATAAATATAATAATGAAATTATAAATTTAAAAACAAATTATAATAATTCTTTAGAAGAAAAGGATAATGAAATTTTAAAATTAAGACAAGAAATACATAATAAAAATTTCAAGAATATGGAAATAGAACGTAAAGATGAAAAAGAATTGGAAAAAATACGTAATACAAAAAATGAAGAATTTAGCAAATTAGAAGAAAAAAAGAAAAATTTAGATAAAAAAATAAAAAAACAACAACTTACATTAAAAAAAGAATCAGATAGGTTACAAAAACAACAAAAAGATATTACATCTTTAAAAAAAATAAAGGATAGTGAACTAAATCGAATAACAAATATTGTAGAACAAAATTTTCAAACAAATGAATCAAATAGTAATACTATAAATTTTCAGGAGTTATTATTAAAAACGAAATTATCGAATATAAAAGATAAAAATACAGATGAATATCGACGTACAATTAATTCTCATAGAATAATGGTTAGTAATAGGAAAAGGAAAAATGAATCGAATTGGTATAAGAAATCAGATAAATTAGATAAATTGGACAAATTAGATAAATCGGATAAATCGGACAAATCGGACAAATCGGACAAATCGGATAAATTGGACAAATCGGACAAATCGGACAAATCGGACAAATCGGATAAATTGGACAAATCGGACAAATCGGATAAATTGGACAAATCGGATAAATTCGATAAATCGGATTATAGTAATTCTGATAATACTCAGTTAGAAAGTGGAATATTAAGTAATAAACAGAAGAAACCAAATAATTTATTGCGTTCATATAAAAGTAGAATTAAACAGTTAAAGGAAACAAAAATAGCAATAAATAGTACAGATATATGTTTAGTAGATAATAATAAAAAAATTTTACTTGAATTTTTAATATTTAAGGATTTAGAATTTATATTTTTCGATCAATATGATAAAAAGATGTTTTCAATTCATTTAAAAAAAAATTATACTATTAGTTTTCGTAAATTTTGTACTAATTCGTATAAAAAAAGAGGTAAAATGATTACGAGTGAAATAGTAAAAGAGGAAATTATAATAAAAATAAATTTTAAACGTTGGTCAATTGCTTGGAATGGATTAATAGGAATTGATAAAAAAAAATTTATAGAATTTCTTTTAATTGAGAAAAATATGGATAAACATTTTTATAATATAAATTTATTTGGAAAATCTTTATTCCAATATGAATATGATGAACGTATTTTAAATACTTTTAAAACAAATTTAACTATATTTGGTAAATATATATGAATGATATTTTATAATAAATAAAATATATATAAATAGTAATATACTTAACCAATGTCTAAAATATCTGTAAATATTGACCGAAATTTTATAGAAACTAAAATTGCAGAAGAAACTAAAATTGCAGAAGAAACTAAAATTGCAGAAGAAATAAATACTAATATTTCATTATTTACTAACAATAGAATTGGTGTTACTGAAATCAATAATAAAAGAAGAGAAGATAATATTTTGATTGGAATTGATGAACAAAGACGAGATACGTGTAGTTTTGGCGAAATTAACAATAATACAAATAAATATAAAAATTATATAATCGATAAGAAAAAAGAATTAGTTTTAGATTTGATTATATTTATAGGATATAAATCATTAAATGATATAAGTTACATAAAATTTAATGATATACAAAATGAAAGAGTAACAAAATATATAAATAATATGTTAGATGCTTTAAAAACAGTTTTTAAAACTTACAGTATACGAAGTATGGCACGTAAAAATAAGGATAAAAGATTTTGCTTAAATATATTACGACAATTATTACAAGACATAGGATATACATTTAAGATGAAAACGTATCCATTGATACGTAATAATACAATAACATCAAGTACAAAATATCGAATTCAAAAAAAAATATAATATATAAATATAATAATATAATAATATATAATAGAAAATGAGTGATAATTCTGAACGAGATATATATTTAATAAAAGAAGTATTAGATGATTTTACTAAATTTGGAGAAAAAATGATATCAGAGATTAAAGATTTAGAAAAACAAGAAAATGAAATTTTAGTTTTGGGGAATTTTGATATATTTAATACTTTGGTAAAGGCTGCTAGAAAAAATTTAGAAAAAATAGAAGTAGAAGTAGAAGTAGAAGAAAAATATTCAGCAATAGATAAAATACAAAAATTTTTTTTCAATCATATTAATTCTTCATATGATAGAATAAATAAATATGTAGAAGATGCCCAAAACAATGTAACAGATTTAAATGATAAAGATAGTACAAACATATTAAATGCTACAATTTTGCATACATTATTGAATAAAGTGCAAGAACAAATAACTGATATATATCATATATTATATAAGTATAGTCGGCAATCTGAAGGTGATGATCAAGTTTTATTAAGGGATTATTTAAATAGAAAAGTGGAAGATTTTTGGAGTAAATATGGTAATTTTAAGTTAGAAAATATAAAAAATGAAGTGAAAAGATTTTCAGAAGATATACGGGATATTCTTCCAAGAACGAAATCTGAACATGTTGGTGTAAGTATGCATATAGTAAAAAACACAGAGAATAACAAAAAAAATATTAAAGGTGGTAAAAATAACAAAGTTTTTTTAATAAATATATTTGATGGATATTCAAGAAAAGATTTAAATATAATTTCAAAACATTATGGGTTAAAAGATGCTAAAAAAGTAAAAAATAAAAAAAAATTAATTAATATGTTAAATACAATAACAAATTATCGTATAGGAAATATAAAGCGACGAAGAAATTTAAATTCATTTGCTACATTATTAAATATTAATCCAAAATTATATAAAAAGAAATCATATTTAATAAAAAAATTAAACAAAACTATTTTCTAAATTATTATTATAAAATAAAATGTTAAATGATTTATATAAAATATTTAATAAAAAAATTAAACAAAACTATTTTCTAAATTATAATTATAAAATAAAATGTTAAATGATTTATATAAAATATTTAATAATATATTAAATAATATAATACCAAAAAATAAGTTGGTTAAGAATATTCTAATAGTTGTAATAATTACATTATTATTGACAGGTATATGTTGGAATTTAGGTTATTTTATAATAATTATGGTAATAATTGCTGTAATTTGTTCAATTACAACGTATTGTAATTTATTTTCAATAACATCGATAACTAAATATACAAGATATTTTACGGAAAATGATATATTACAAAATATAATATCATTTATAAAGAGTCAATTAAGTTAAATGTTAGAATTGTATTATAAATTAAAATTAAAATTGATAATTAAATTATATATATAAAATAATTAAAAAATAAAAATTAGAATAGATTAATAATTATAAAACTAAAACTAAAATATATAATATGTTTACTGATAACTTTTACAATCAACTTATGTCACTTCCCACTCCAAACAAAGTTCAATTAGAATATGTTTGGATAGGTGGCAAAGAAGAACTTCGTAGTAAATCAAAAACAATTGATTTATGTTCAACAAAAGAGGTTACATTGGAAAATGTTCCTGTATGGAATTTTGATGGTTCGTCAACAAAACAAGCTCTTGGTAGTGATTCAGAAGTTTATATTATTCCAAGAAAATTATACAAAGACCCATTTCGTCCATCTGGGCGAAATTATCTTGTATTATGTGATACTTGGTTACCAGATCTTAAAACTCCACACCCAACAAATACTCGTGTAAATGTTTCTCAAATTATGGAGAAGGCAGCGAGTAGTGATCCTTGGTTTGGTTTTGAAATGGAATTTTTTATGATGGATGGTAAAACACATCGTCCAGTTGGATTTCCGGAATCAGGACAAACACCTGTTCAGGGTCCATATTATTGTTCTGTTGGAACAGGTAATACTTATGGTCGAGATGCGATTGAATGTCATTATAGAGCATGTTTATATGCTGGCATTACAGTTACAGGAATTAATGCTGAAGTTGCTTGTGGTCAATGGGAATATCAAGTATTTGGAAAAGGTTTACATGCTCCGGATGATGCTTGGATGAGTAGATATATTTTGGGAAGAGTATGTGAAAAATTTGGAGTAGTAGCAAATTGGGTTCCGAAACCAATTTCAGGAGATTGTAATGGTAGTGGAATGCATACAAATTTTAGCACAACACCAATGAGAGAACATGGTGGTTTAGTTGAAATTGAAAAAGCTATTGGAAAATTGTCTAAATGTCATAAAGAGCATATGGCTGTATATGGGGTTGGCAATGACCTACGAATGACTGGTCATCATGAAACTGCTTCAATGGATGATTTTAGTTGGGGGTATGCAGATCGTGGTGCTTCTATTCGTGTTGGTCATGAAACTCATAATCAAGGTTTTGGTTATTTTGAAGATAGACGACCAGCTAGTTCTTGTGATATGTATCAAGTTGCTGGAATTATTGTTGAAACAACTGTATTAAATTAAATATATAAAAATCAGTCCATAAAAAATAAAAAATTAAAAAAGAAATATATATTTTGAATATTAAATATGTTTCAAAATATATATACACACTTTGTTTTACAAAGAATTTCGGATGATATTATTTCTACTATTTTCCAATATTTAACTTGTAATGATATTGGATGTGATAAATATGGAAGTAAAAAACTTGTAAAAAATGATTTAGAATATGTTTATGATAGAAAAGAATTTAATACAGATTGTGTTTATTGTCCCATTCATTATCTACAAATTTTAAATAAAATTGAAGAAGAAAAAGAATATTTTAAATATTGTTACAATGAATATGAAGATTATAGTAGTGATGGTATATATGAAAAATGGTAAAAATATATGAACAGATAATTAATATTTTAAATATATTAATTAATTTTGATTATGAGTGGAATCAATTACAACAACATCATCATTAACAATATTATTATCAATATCAACATTATTATCATTATCAACATCAACATCATTATCATCATTATCACTATGATTAACTTTATTGTTATCAAGTTCGGTAATTTTATTAATTATTATTTCTTGTTCTTCTGATGATTCATCTTCTGATGATTCATCTTCATTATGAGATACATTATTTTTAATATATTGATATACACCCCATGGTAAATTCAGGGGCCATAAAAATCCAACCATACTTCCTTCAAATGCTCCTAATAAAGTTGAAGCAGAAACAATTACACCCGATGAACCAATTGTTGATATTAAATCATCATGGTAATTTAGAGAAGGTCCTCCATCATTTATATTTCGTTTATTTGTTCTTTTTAAACCGTTATATAAACCTTTAATTGCCCCTAAGCCCATAATGGCTATTCCTACAATTATATAGGATTGTGCTTTATTATTAGGATATTTATACATTTAATTTTTTAATATAATATTAAAACATATAATATATTTATTTATGTTTTATACCGACAATTAATCTATAAGTTTAGATACAGTAAATAGTTATATTAAAAGTGAAATTTTAATTTTAATATAAATATTAATATTTAGTTATATAAAAAGTTAAATTTATATATATAAATTTTAAAAAATGTTTGATATACATTTTAAACCGTATAATAATAATGATGAATTAAATGAATTGCAAAAAATAAGATTAAATTTTTATAAATTAATATTTAATCAAGAAACAAAATTATCAAAATGTTATTCTGTTTTTATTACAATTATTATTTTAATTGCTATTACAAGTTCTTGTTTAGAAACATTAAAAGCATATAAAAATTTTATGATTTGGAATATTATAGAATTTGCATGTTGTTTAATATTTATAATAGAATATATGACAAAAATAATTGTTATAACTAATAAATATAAATATATGAGAACTTTTTGTCATTTTATTGATTTAGTTTCAATTATTCCGATTTTTTTTGCATTTCAAAAAAAAAATGATACTTCAAATATTATTAGTTTTTTCAAAGTATTAAAATTAATTCGAATTATCAAAGTATTATCTATTAATAAATTATTTAATATTTATTGTAAATTAATAATTAAAACCATGTTAAAAAGTGTACATGGTTTAAAATTAATGATTGTTTTTATTGTAATAGTAATGATATTTGCATCATCTTTATTATATGAGATAGAAAAAGGTATTCGTAATGATGGAACTGAACCTTATACAAGTATACCAGCAACATTCTATTGGTCGATTGTTACTATGACAACTGTTGGATATGGCGATATATATCCAATAACTGATTTAGGAAGATTTTTTGCTAGTTTAACAATGATTATGGGTATTTTAATAATAGCATTACCAATTACTATTATTAGTTCAAATTTTTCTCAAACTTGGAATGAATTTGAAAATCGTGGTTTAATCAAGGTAAAAAATAATAATTTGAAAATTCCAGAAAAATTTTCATCTGATAATATTAAATTATTAATAATAAATTATTGTATAAATATAACAAATTTAAATCAATTAACAGAAATTGAAAAAACATTAATTCAGTTATTACAAAAACAAATAACTGATAATATTGATTTAATTTCGAAAATTAAATTTACTTATATTTCAAATGAAAGTGAAATAGAAACTATAATCAATAATGATGAAGAAATAGTTTAAAAATAGATTTTTTATAATTATTATATTATATACAATATAATTAGCAATGAATGTTCAAAAATCTATTCAAACATCAGTTCAAGATATAGAAGAATTAGAAGAAAAATTACTAAAATGTCAAAAAAATTTAAAAAATATCAATAAAGAGATAGAAATATTATTATCAGAACATAAAGATAAATTTTCCGATAAAGAAGAAAAGAAAGAAAAGAAAGAAAAAAAATCTACAAAAAAACGTAGCAAAAAGTCAAAGTCAAAATAACTATTTAAGTAAATAGAATAAGATAATACAAAATCAATATCAATATCAATATCAATATCAATATCAATATCAATATCAATATCAATATCAATATTAATATCAATATCAATATCAATATCAATATAAAATTATATTGATTTTTTGTATACAGTTATATATATATCAATTATGATGGAATATAAAAAAAAATTAATGAAAACAAAAAATAAAAAAAAACGATATTATTATTTAAGAATAAATGAAAATGGTAATAAAAAAATTATTAGTAAAAATAATTTTTTAGAAGAAGAAGAAAAAAAAAAGAAGAAATTTATATTTTTAGTTAATATTTATAAAAATATAAATGGATTTAATATAACTCAAAAAGAAAAAGATTTAATTCTCCATAAAAATGGATCTCCAATTTATGGAGAAATTACTTATCCATCTATGAAAAAAATAATAAAAAAATTAAATCTTAAACAAGATGATGTATTTTATGATTTAGGCAGTGGTATAGGTAAATTTGTAATTTATATGTATCTATTTACGAAAATTAAAAAAAGTGTTGGTATAGAATTATCTGAAACACGTTATAAAACATCAATAAAAATGCTTCAAAAAATAAAAGAAAATCGTTTAATAGAATTTAATCGTGAATTAAATTTTATATATGGAGATATTGTAGAAGAAGATATTAGTGATGCTACAATAATATATATGTGTTCAACTTGTTATTCAGATAAATTACTTCAAAAGTTAATTCAACGTTTTATTAAATTAAGTTCTAGATTACGAATAATAACTTTAAAAAAATTACCTGATAATTTGCAATTAATATATATGGATACTTGGAAAATTTCAACAACTTGGGCTAATGAAACAGATATTTATTATTATGAATTAAATAATAATATAGTCTGACATATGAAATGAGTTAAGAACTGTTTAAGATTGAATAGTATATTTTAATTATATTTTTAATAATTAATAAAATTTATTTAATATATAATTAAATATATTAAATAAATTTAATTATATATTGATTCAATGTCAATTGTGAAACAGGAAGTTAAAATAGCTGTTGTTGGGCATGTAGATTCGGGTAAATCTACAACTGTAGGAGTTTTAATATCTGATAAATTAGATGATGGTAATGGGAAAGCTAGAGAAGTGATATTAAAACACAAACATGAAAAAGAGTCTGGGAGAAGTTCGAGTATATCAATAAATCATACAATAATAAATGATAATGCTATAACTTTTATAGATTTATGTGGTCATCAAAAATATTTAAAATCAACTGTATTCGGGCTTTCAAATTCATTTTCAGATTATAGTATGTTAGTTATTTGTATGAATCGGGGGATTACTGATATAACACAACAACATTTAATTTTATCTTTATCATTAAAAGTTCCAATATTTACAGTTTTAACAAAAATTGATTTATGTTCGGAATCAATTTATAATCAAATATATAACAAATATATAAAATTATTAAAGAACAGTGGTTTTAAGGGTTATTTGATAAATGATGAAAAAAAATTAGAGAATGCTTTAAGTTTTATGAATAATAAAAAAAATAAAAAAATACCAATATTTAATATATCGAATAAAACAGGTCAAGGTTTAGATCTTTTAAAAAATTTTATCCGTGAATTAGAACCATCCGATATATGGAAGCAGTTTGCAAATGAGGATGAATCGATTATGTATATAGATTATACTTATACAGTGCCTGGTGTAGGTTTAGTTTTAAGTGGAACAGTAACGCAAGGATGTATAAAAAAAGGTCAAATATTATTTCTGGGACCATTTAATGATAATGAACCATTTAGAAGAGTAGTAGTTAGAACATTACACAATAATGTAAGACAGTCTGTTTTAGAATTAAAATCAGGTGATACGGGTTGTATTGCGATACGTGGGCTAAAGAATGTGGTAAAACGAAAAAAAATTACAAAAGGATTTATAATAACAAGTAAAGAACAGCCAGTAACTTGTAACTTTATAGCAAATATATATATATTAAAAACGAATCGTACTTCTATACGAGTAGGGTTTGAAGGAACATTTTATTGTAGAAATGTAAAATGTTCTGCACGAGTAAAACAAATATCAAATAAAAATAATGAAGTAATAGATTGTTTGCGAGGTGGTGAAAGAGCTTATGTAAAATTAGAATTATTAAAAGGTAACCGATTTTTGGAAGAAAAAAGTAAAATTATTTTTCGTGAAGGTTTAGTAAAAGCAGTAGGTAAAGTATATAAATGTTTATGATAATATTAAATTTTATTTAATAAAGTTATCCAATATATAATTGTATGTATTCTATTATATATAATATTTATTATTTTTATAATAAATGATTTATGTGTATTTATTTGTAATATTTATAGACAAATAAATACGAAATATAAAATAATAAGTAAGATAATGCTATGATTTATAAAAAAATAAATATTTTTGTAAGCGGTGATATATTATATATGGTTCTTAATTAAATAAAAAATTCTTAATATAAATTATATTAAGAAGATGGAATTAATAAATTCTGATTTTTATAAATTAGATGGAAATCTAAGTGATAAATTAGATTATTATTTAGATTATTTAGAATTCTTACGATTAATATATATAAATCAATATATTAAATATGTAACAAAGCATAAATATTCGACAAGAATAAAAGGTTCTTTGGATTTATGTGAGAATAATATATTAAAAAAAATAAATGATATAAATATTTTAATAAAATTGTCAGATAAGAGTGAATTAGAAAATGCTTTACATAAGATTAAAATTTTTGAAAAAATAGTTGAAAAAATAAAAGAAGATATTCCATCATTTAATAATGGAATATTATTAACACATACCAAACAAAATAATAAAGATAAAAATATTAGGGGTGGGCAAGTGTATTTAAGTTCTTCGCAAATTTTATTAAATAAACATATTTCATTTGAAATAAATGAAGAAAAGAAAAAAAGGCGATTAGAGGAATTACGTAAATTAAATTCAGATATGATAATATTAAAAGATATGTTTATCGATTTGCAACAGATGACAGCTGAACAAGAGCCAATAATAGATAATATATTAGAAAATGTAGATAATAGTGATATTAATACAACTCAAGCAGTAATTGAATTAAAACATGCTCATAATTATCAAGTAAATACGTTTGGATATAAATTAGCTTTCATTGGTGGAGTATTTGGAGCATTAATTGGTGCTCCAGTTGGTTTTGCAGTAATTGGTACAAAAATAGCAATAGGGGTAGGTGCTACAACGTGTGGTGTAGTTGGATTATTTAGTGGTAATCGCGTATCAGAAGGATTTCGTGAACCGATTCCTGAAATAAAAAATAATATTGAAAACGAATAATTCTTTCTAATTAAGAATTATTAACAACATCCAATATTATTTTTTATCATATTTTGTATATAAAAAATTGTGTGAAGATGAAAATATATATTATTTGATTGTGTTATATTTCTAATATTTCTTGTTTTTTTATTTATAAAATAAGTTAAATTTGTTATAAATTACGGATTCATAGTATAAAATTTTATTTAATTTTATAAAAAATTAACAAAATTAAATAAAAATTGATTTTAAATACTATTAATATATTAAAAATAAGATTTAACTTATTTTATAAATAAAAATAATAAGCAAATAAAAATAATAAACAAAAATAATATATCTAAGTAAAAGTTAATTATGTATATAGTCTACACAGTTGAATATATAAATTCATTTAAAGACATTGAATATGAGCAATTAAACTCCGAGATATTTGATGTAATAAATTCGAAAGTAATTCGGGATTATGTTACTTATAAGCCATTGGGGCAAACACAAAATTTTCTTTTTAGAAATGTAGATTTATCGGATGAAAGCATAACAAAGAAGATAAATGGTTTATTAAATAAAATTACAGAAAAAAATTTTGAAAAAATTTATGAAAAAATCAATTTGATTTTAAAAAATGATAAAATAATAGATCATATGATAAATAAAGTATTTGATAAGGCTATTGTTCAGACTGGATTTTGTACTTTATATGCAAAAATATGTGCCAAATTTTGTAATAATGTAGAAGAAGAAATTTTATCAACATCTATAAAAGAAAGTTTAATGAGAAAATGTAATGAAATGTATATTGAATGTTTAAAAGAGGATGATTCTGAAAAAATAAATAATAATAATTATAGTGAGTTTTGCGAATATATGAAAAATAAAAACAAATTGATAGGTATTTTTCAATTTATGGGAAATTTACATAAACAGAAATTAGCAAGTGATGATGACATTTTAACTTATATTAATCTTTTAGTACAAAAGATTAAATTATATCAAAAGATTGATAAAAGGAAACAAGAACAAATTGAAGTTCTTGAAAATTTATGTGAATGTTTATGTAAATTATTGCAGACTGTTCGTGATTCAATAATTCTTTTTAAAGAATTATATTATACTGATATCCAACCTTTTAGTAAAGATGTAGATAATTTTTCTCCGCGCATTAGATTTATGTTTTTAGATTTAGGAGATATTTTTAAGAAATTAGATTCAAAGCCAAAATATGTAGCCAAACAACGTAGTTCATTATTATCGATAAAAAATTCAAATAATAAAAACTATTATCAAAAAGATAATAGTTTTACAGAATCAATTAATAGTCGTAGGAGGAATCAAAGGCAAAATTATAATAGTAATTCGTCGACAAGTGCTGGAAATTTTAATAATCGACGAATGTCTTATCGTAATAAATTAAATAAAAATAATAGAATATATTCTGATAATTTAGAATATTCGTCAAATAATCAAAATATATCAACAAAGTATAATGATAAAAGGAGCAAATATAATAAAGGTCAAAAAAAATCGTATCATTATAAAGATAATGATAGAAAGTATAATGATTATAATGTAGATAGAAAACAAACAAATTCATATACATCATCATCAAATTCTTTTTCTAATAGATTTAGTAATAATAGTTATAAAAATAAAAAAGATACAAAAAGATATAAAAAACCAACAGAATTACGAAACAGATATAATGACAAACAATCGAATTCTTATGATATAAATCATACCGAAAATACAGAGGAATTAAAAAATAAGAGATTTGATATTTTGAATTAAATCTTAAAAATTTTTAAGATTATATTGTTATAATATATAATTAGTGTAATGACAAAACCATTTTCTGTAACATCACGATATGGCAATTTTAATGATTATATTAGTAATCGTTTTGGAAAATTATTAGAAGATGAATATAAATCAAAAAATAAAGAAACTAATATGTGTGTGTGTCCTTCTTGTGAGGGATATTGTAATACATTAAATAAAAAAGATTGTAATAATGAAGAAAGTAAATGTTTATGGTATACTAAAAGTAAACCTAAATGTAAAACAATGCGAACAACACAATTTTGTGATTGCGATAAAAAATATGAGAAAGAGAAAGGGACTGGAATGATGATACATCAAAAATTTTTAAGTCAATATTCCGAAATTCATAATATAACAAATCAACCAGATAGTAAAGGATTGTTAATATATCATGGTTTAGGTTCAGGAAAAACACGAACTGGTATAATTCTTTTCAATATTATGCAATCATATTTATTAAAAGACAAAGCTTATCAGAGAAAAATTATTATAATGATTCCAGCAAATTTGAATTTAGATCCTTGGATTAAAGAATTATCTTCTGATTTTAATTTAAATACAGAATTTCGAAATGATTTGATAAAATCACGTAAAATAAATAAAAAAAAAACAGACAAGGAACAAATTCGTTTGTATAAAAATGTTTGTAAAAAACACGATGTATATATAGTTCATTATAATGCTGATGGTGCGAAAGGTGGTTGGAGAGAAGATTTAAACAAAATACCAAATCGTAAAAAAGATTTTTTTACAAATAAATACAATAATAATTATAAAGAAGAAGATTCAAAGAGATTAAATCCATTTGACGATTCTGTAGTAATAATAGATGAAGTTCACAATTTAAGTAATAATTTTGCAAGTGATTATGAAAATCAATCGAAAAAGAAAAATTCAAAGGTAAATTTAATTTATAATCAATATTTAGAATCCGAAAATTCTAAAATTTTTCTATTAACAGGAACACCAATAATTAATAAACCATTTGAATTAGTATTTTTATTAAATATGGTTCGGGGAAACATTATTTTAAAAAACAAATTACTTAAATTTAAAGAAGATGAAGAACATTTTGATAAAAAATTTTTTAAAATTGTAAATAATGAAATTCATATAAAAAATGAAAGATTATTTAAATCAAGAATAAATGGTCTAATATCATATTATTCGGGTATTAATAAAGAAGTTTTTGCTGATAAAATCTTCAAAGAATATACTCTTCTAATGGTCGGAAGATTTAAAAGTGTATACGATAATTGTTGGAAACAAGAAAGTTTTATATCGAAAGATATAGCCGAAGATACTGACGAAAAATTTAGTTCTCATGTTTTAAGTCAACAAGCATCAAATTTTTGTTATCCTAGTTGGATATTTAGTATAAATGAGCAAAAGAAAATGAATTTAAAAAAAAATGGTAAAAATATTGCTTTAATAAAAATTTTCCCTCATATAATGACGATAAGAAGAAGAAAATATACTTTTGATGGAATTCCAAAATCTGAACAACGTGATGATGCAATGAAACTTTTGGATACAGATGATAAATTTTTACATATTGATAATAAATTAAAAGAATATTCACAAAAAATGTATGTAATAATAAGAAAAATTTTGCAATCAAATGGACCCGTTTTAGTTTATTCTAAATTTAAAGGTGGGTATGGTATTAAAATATTATCTCTAGCATTAGAGCAAAATGGTTTTTTATATTATGATAAATGTCGTAAAAATAAATGTACATTAAAAAATAAATTTACCAATGGTACATACATGACATGGACACCTGAAACCAGAAAAGAGGAATTAAGAACAATATATAATAGTTATGATAATCGAAATGGAGATATTATAAAAGTTTTTATAATGACGGAGGCTGGAAAAGAAGGTTTAAATTTAGTTGGAGTTCGACAAGTTCATATTTTAGAACCCTGGTGGAATACTGTTGTAGAACGACAAGTTATAGGTAGAGCAATAAGAATTTGTTCTCATGCTCATATTGATAAAAGTTCTTTTAAAGATTTTACACAAAAGATTCCGAAATCAGTTAATAAGTGGTTAGTAAATATATTCAAATATTCATCTGTAACTAGAAATAAAAAAGGACAACTTGATATGAAAAGTTCAATCGATATTAGAATAAACAATACAGCAAATTTAAAGAGACAAAAAGAAGATATAATTATTCAATTATTACAAGAACGTTCTATTGATTGTTGGTTGTATAATAGAAATAGTAAAAAATCAGAAAAATTAAATGGAATTTGTGATAATAGTACAAAACGATATGATAATTTTATATTTTGGGATATAGAAGATGATAGTAATTAGAAAGAAGATTATTTATTTATAGTAACATATAAAGATAGAAATTTCTGGATTATAAAAAATTCAGACAATTATTTTTCTCATATTGGAATATATAATAAACAAACAAATAAGATAATTATCGATAATTATAATGGATATATAATACCAAATGAATTACCTAGAACAAAAAACAACAATTAATGATAAAATCAAATGAATAAGACTTATATAGCATAACTAAACGTGGTGATACAAAATATATAGAAAATCTTATTAAAATTTAATTCAAAAGAATTTAGAAATCGGTTAAAAAATGCTATAGTTGTAGATTTAACATTAGGTATAGGTGGTGATTATGCAATATTTTTAACAAGTATATGCTTTTGAAATTAATCCAAAAAGATGTCAAATGGCTAGGAAAAATCTAATTCAGTTTTAGATATACATAATATACAAATTAAATGTTCTGATTCAATTGAAATTATTAATAATTTTAAAAAATGGTTAAAATATATAGGATTATAAAATAAATGAATATAAAGAAAATTTTTCAAAAATGGAAATATATGAAATGATAGTGCCTTATACGAATTATATTGGATTAAAAGTTCTATATAATTTTGATGTTGAATATATGAAAACAATTAGCAATATCAAAATTTAGTATAACTGTTTATAAAATATCAAAAAATTTCATATTTTAATAATTGATTTTAAAAATAAATTAAAATATTGGAAATATAATGTATAATATGATTTATTTAAAATAATTGTTTTTATATCAAAAAAAAAATCTTGAATAAAGTATATATAAAATACTATGAATAAGTTAATTAATTCTATTACCGCTACATTTAAAAAACTTGCAGGTGGTTCATGTTGGAAGATTATTATTCTTGTTGCAATTTTAGTTGCAGTAGGAGCATTCATTTATTACAAATATTTTCATAATAAAGCAGAACAATATGAAGATGAAGATGAATTAGAAGAAGATGAAGATGATGAAGATGGTGAAGATGGTGAAGATAATGAAGAAATAGAAGATTTCGAAGATGATATTAATGATGATGATGAAGATTTTGCTGGTATTGGAGATTTTACTGATGAAGAAATGGAAAATCTTGGTCAACTTTAAATTAAGTTATAATTAAAAGTAAATTTATTTTTGTTATATTTAAATTAATTATTAAATTAATTATTAAATTAATTATTAATTTAAATAAATATTGTATTTCGGTTTGTTTAAATAACTATAATTTTTTTAACATTCCATATGCATCCATATGAATTATTAAAATTCCATATATTAGTTAATTCAACTTCACATTGTAACTTATCTGTTGGTTTTATTGAAAATGTTGGAATTAAATTTCCTTCGTTATCAATTACATCAACATTTAATCTACCATATTTACATGGTATTTTAATTTTCCATGTATTGTTATTATAGTAAAAACAATTAATATATTTTTTATCTCCTGAAATAATTTTGGTTATTTCGTCATTTCTATTTATACTATCAACTTGTCGTAAAAACGATACTAAAAACGGTTGTTTATTCATATCTAATCGCAAATAAAATTTATTTTTTCCATCATTTTCAATTCCATTAACCGAATCTATAATAGGAGTTTTAATAACAATTTTTTTGTTATTTATAAATAAATTAACATTTGAACCATAACTTTTTTTAAAATTTACTAAATTTAAATTTATTTTTTCGACATTCATAATATAGATTTATATAGATAAATATATTTATTTATTAAAAATGTATATTTATCTATATAATGTGATAATTATTTTATTAAATATTATTGCTTAACTAAATAATACTCTAAATAATTTTTAATTATTTTAAAACATTCGTTATAATAAGTTAAATTATATTAGAATTATTATTTAATTTTACATTCTATATTATCATCAATTATTTCAGGAATAAAATTTTTTTTTTCTAATATAACTTCTGTTTCGGGAATCGAAACTAACTGAATAGTTTCTAACTTTTTGTAATTCTGTATTTGTTCTTTTCTGTTACTGTCTATTATTATATCTTTATTTTCATCTTGTAAATTTCTATCACAAGAAGTTTGACAATCAGAATTAAAGCTGAGTTTTTTTCTCGTTTTCTTGTGCCTAGTCTGTAGTTTTCTTTGTAATTTCGTATTTTCCTTCGTATTTTCCTCCGTATTTTCCTT
>Ga0208879_1001535_pt1 | contig 21608 bp, 20 predicted proteins | sample Knorr_S15_td_Bot_FD_185605 | JGI IMG/M metagenome (GOLD analysis project Ga0208879, IMG submission 185605) | Marine microbial communities from Southern Atlantic Ocean transect - Knorr_S15_td_Bottom_ad_5009_LV_A (SPAdes) (version 2) | ecosystem: Environmental > Aquatic > Marine > Oceanic | place...
ATCGCCTGCTTTGCAAGCAGGAGGCCTCGGGTTCAAATCCCGACGGGTCCACCATTATTCTAAACATATTTTTTTATCCCAATGCTCATAGCGTTGCATGCGTTCCCTTATTACCGTGTTGGTGGCCTCGTTAGTTGCGCTTCAACCTATGCTTTCATTTGATGATAGTTCGAATGAAATTAATGTTGTTGGATTCTCCTCCCAATCCATTTCAGAAGAAGTGAATTGGTGGAAAGACACCCGCATGGACAGAGATAAGAATTATCGGCACGATATTCTAGATATGGCTCTTGAGCAAGGAAAATTTGTGGTTGATGGTAAGATTTCAGTCCTAGTTGATTTCGATCATATGCCTACTGAATCTGATGAAAGTTTATTAATTGAGGAAGTGGGTTTCATCCCAAGTTGGCGTTTCCATCATATTCCTATCATATCAGGTTTGATAGATGTTAACCGAATAGATGATTTACTTGAAGTTGAAGGTGTTGTTTTCTTGACGCTTAATGGGGAATTACATGTTCTCTTAGATAATGCCATTGAAATTCACCATGTGGATACAGTTTGGGATTTTGGTTACACTGGAGAAGGAATTAGTGTAGCAATTATTGATACAGGAATTGATCCCAACCATGTAAGCATAAACGACTTTGATGATGATCCTGCTACCAATGATCCAAAGGTTGTAGCATTTTATGACGCTCTTGATGATAGTGGAGATGATGGTAGCGGAACCTCACAAGCATATGATGATCATGGACACGGTTCACATTGTGCAGGCATAACTGCTGGAACAGGCGCAGTTGATGAGGGCCCTATGAGTACTGGTGAACAACTATATCGAGGAGTGGCACCCGGTGCTTCTTTGGTGGGTGTCAAAGTATTGGATGGTGGTGGAAGTGGAAGTTTTGCTGAAGTAATGCGCGGTATGGAGTGGACGATTGATAACCAGATAAAATACAATATTCGTTCTGCATCAATGTCTCTTGGAGGTCCCTGGATGGCCGAACTGACTCAAGAACAGGAAGAACGTGTTACTACACTTGCCAACGAAATGGTAGCCCATGGAATCTCATTGATGATTGCGGCCGGAAATTCTGCAGCGTATGGTACCATAGGTACGCCAGGAGCAGCTAAGGATGTGATTACTGTAGGAGCAACTGAAGATAGTCGTCAATTAGCGGTATATTCAAGCAAAGGTCCAACCCATGAAGGTCAGATCAAGCCAAACGTCGCAGCTATTGGTTCAGCCGTAATGTCAGTTGAGGCCAACACTGGCAATGGCTATGTGTCCATGTCCGGAACAAGCATGGCAACACCTATGGTTGCTGGAATGGCAGTTCTCTTGCATCAGGCAAATCCAGATTTGCAACCCTTAATGATTCGTAGTATCCTAGAAACTACAGCAGAATATAAGTGGTTGAGCCACCCTGTAAGACCCAACAATGACTACGGTTGGGGTTTTGTGGAGATGGAAATGGCCCTGGAGGAAGCAATCAAGTATGATGCCTCCATATCTGTCGAACTTGATCCTGAGACTCCAATGATTTACTATGATGGCAATGAAACAGATGGAGGCAATGATACGGCATCAAGGTATTTTGCACATGAGAATGGAGACTTGTTCTTCAGCACGGTCGGTGCTGTTTCACATATTGAGTGGCGAAACATCCTGATTGAGGATACATGGCATGTTGTAGATTCACTCACTGAGATTGATGTAATGGATACGGATCTGGGAACTGGCAATCATACAATCTGGGTTCGTGCTGTAAGTTCTGAGGGAATAAGTGCACCGATAACCATTCCTCTGAATGTGGGTGACCCCATTTCCAAGAAGAAGGAAGATTCATCTTCATTTTCGTTTGGTTTTGTGATTCTGGCTTCGTCGATGGTTGCTCTGTTTAGGTCTAATAAAAGGCAATCATAGCTTACCCGATTCCAAACATAATGGTTATATACACCTTTGACAGGGAAACATCATGTTAGAATTCAGTGTGACTTTAACAGATAAACCCGGTGAGCTGGCTGCCGTAGCTTCAGCTGTTGGTGACGAAGGAATCAACATACTTGGTTGTGTTGGTATGGCTCATTCTAGTGCTTCTGTAACAATGGTTACAGATGATGAAGAGGCCACATCCAAGGTTTTGGAATCGATGGGTCGGAAGTTTGAGACTAATGAACTAATCCTTACATCATTGTCCAACAAACCCGGTGCCCTTGCTGAAATGGCCACAAAACTGAGTGAAGCTAAAGTAAATATTGTTTCTTTGTATATTATGAAGATGGAACTGGATAGGGCAGATATAGCTCTGACCACAGACAACCCTTCAAAGACCAAGGAAATATTAGGAATTTAAAGTGAATGAAGGTTGATCTTCACGGTCTACCTTTGTCCGAAGCCAAAATCAGAGCTCAAGTTGCGGTTGGTGAGGCCTGGACTAATGCGATTTCCAGTGTTGAGTTGATACATGGCCATAATCTTGGTACAGCTATCAAGGATTATATTCAGCAATACGAAGGCCTTCGAAAAGATATCGTGATTATATACCCTGAAGTTACAGCACTGAAATTGAGTGATAATGGTCTTGGTTCTACAATAGTAAGGTTTAAACGACACTAATTCTTCGCGATACATGGATTTTACATCCCTCATAGGAATGTCATTAGTTTGTGTCATCGGTGCAATGTCACCAGGTCCTAGTTTGGCGGTGGTTCTGAGGAACACTATTTCTGGAGGACGTACACAAGGTGTAATGACTGGAATAGGGCACGGTATTGGGTTTGGGATATATGCCTTTATTGCGGTAATGGGTTTGTCAGCCCTTCTTCTGGCTAATGCGGAAATTTTCAATTTATTACAGTGGGCTGGTGCTGTGGTTCTCATATGGCTTGCTTACAACATGCTTACCTATAGTCCATCAGGACCAGTTAAGGAACATGAAGGCAGTAGACGCAGGGGTTTCTCTGAAGGTTTTATGATTGCCTTCCTGAATCCCAAGATTCTTGTTTTTCTGGTTGCGGTTTTTAGTCAGTTCATAGATCCTGAAATGACCAATCCTGATCGTTTCATCATGGCTTTTGTGGCTGGAATTATAGACACAACTTGGTATGTTCTGGTGGCTACAGTTTTAGCAGGCACTTCTATCATAGATAAATTGAGAGCAAATGCAGTCATTATTGATCGTTCAATCGGTACGGTTTTGCTTATGCTTGCGATATTACTGATTGTAAGAACATTGGATTTAGACATATCTTAATATCTAGCACTAGCTAGAGTTTTCAATGTCCACGACTCATAGGATAGTCTATGATGATTCTTCTGAATTGTCTGGAATTGAGGATGAATCTGTGGACTTGGTTGTTACTTCACCACCCTACCCAATGGTTACCATGTGGGATGAAATGTTTGGTGAATTAGATAAAAAAATATCACATTTGATGAAAGATGGGAATTACGACGATGCCTTTGAGCTTATGCACAAACAATTGGACAAGACATGGAATTCGGTTTGTCGTGTTTTAAAGAATGGAGGTATTACGTGTATAAATATTGGAGATTCCACGAGGACATTTGAAGGCGTGTTCAAGCTTTACAATTCTCACTCCAGGATTCTCAACTCCTGTTTATCAATTGGTTTTGAATCCTTACCGTCCATAATATGGCGAAAGTCAACCAATGCTCCAAACAAATTCATGGGATCTGGAATGTACCCCGTTGGTTCACATGTCACGCTTGAACACGAGCATATTTTAATCTTGCGAAAGGGTCCTAGGCGTACCTTTGATAGTCCCGAATCCAAATCCAATAGAAATTCGAGCGCTTTCTTCTGGGAAGAAAGAAACAAGTGGTTCTCGGACACCTGGTTTGATGTCCCTGGTAAATTACAGAACATAGATGTGTCAAGGGAACGCAGTGCTGCCTATCCGTTTGAATTGGCATCGCGTCTGATAAACATGTTTTCTGTCAAGAACGATCTAGTTCTGGATCCCTTTTTAGGTACTGGAACTACAACTAAAGCAGCCATTTGTTCGGAGAGAAATTCAATTGGTTTTGAGAGAGATGATACCCTTTCAGAATTGATAGATAAGGAGATACATGAATCCCGTGATTTTTGCAACAATTATGTTGAGGAAAGACTAGACAAACACTTGGCATTCATCGAGACTAGAATTGAATCAGGTAAGGAAGCCAAGCACAAGTTGAATAATCATGAAGGCTATTGTGTCAGTTCCCAGGAAGTAGACATTGTTTTGAACAAAATATCAGATATTGAAATTTCATCCTCAGGTTATGAAGTTCTCTACGAACCGTTAGACCGTTGATTGACTTTCGATAGTGTTTACTGTTTTCCACACCCATATTGGTCCCACTATCGCTGAGACTCCGACTGAGATTGCAATTGAGTACCAAATCCAAACAATGTCATATCCATTATTTGAAAAATAGTAAGCCAATGGTGCTGAAATCAATAGAACTCTCAGAGCTGTAATGACTAGAACCGGAAATCCTTTTCCTAATCCCTGCATAATTCTTCCACAAGGCATGGCTATGCCTACGAAGGGATATGCAAAGCAAAGTGTTCTTAGAGCTCCAATACCAATTTCCTCAATCTCGGGGTCATCTGTGAACAGGCCCATAATATGTGGTGCTGCAATGAAAACAATTAGTGATGCAGCGGCAACAATTGTAAAAGCCCTGCTAATACCATAGACAATGATTTGCCTGACCTTATCCATTCTTTTGGCGCCTGTAAACATTCCAACCGTCGTTACGAGACCTGTTGCAATTCCCATTATTGGCAAAAACATCAACATGTCAAGTCTACCTGAAATTGTGTATGCAGCTACTGCATCAGGACCGTACCCATCTACTAAAATATAATTGAAGACTCCCTGTCCAAAGGCCATAATTATCATTGAAATCGATGACGGTATTCCCACCCACAATATTTCTTTCATCAATCCAGTTGAGAAGGTGAAATTACGTAGGTCGAAGCTGATATAGGCATGATCTTTCCAGAAAAGCATGTAAACAAATATTGAGAAGACAACGATTTGTGATACGACCGTTGCCGCTGCAGCTCCTTCAACACCCAGCCCCAGCCCAAATCCACCATATCTCTCCAGATTAAAAATAAATATTGGGTCCAGAATTATGTTCAATATTGTTCCTATTGCAGCAACCATTACTGGAAATTTCATATCTCCTTCTCCCGCCAAGATTGAACGGAATACAATCGAAAAAATGATAAAGGTCATTCCGTAACATGTGACCCTTAGATAACTCCATGATTCATCAAGCATTTCGTCTGGAGCACCAAGTGCAGAAAGGATGTCTTTTCCTAGGGCTAGACCACCAATTGTTAGTACAATTCCTAGGAAAAGGCCAAGCAATATTCCATGTTCAGCTGAGTTATCCGCCTTGCGCTTATCTTCTGCTCCAATAGCCCTTGATATAGATGAAGTTACACCAGTTCCAACACCGAATGTTATCCCCATCACGAAAAAATAGAGTGGCATGTTGAAAGCAATAGCAGTTATTGAGGCCCCACCAAGCTGTCCAATAAACAACATATCCACTATGGAGTACATTGTCTGTATAGCCATTCCAGCCATAACTGGCAGGGCTATGCTCCAGAGAGCTTTCTCAGGTTTATCCAAGAATTCCTGAAGGCGTGATTCATCTTTCCCTCTCACTTATGGGTAGACGCACAATTATTCTATAAAAAGGTTGATTTTCACAGTCTATAATTTAGGCGAATCTAACGCTTAAGGTTATATTCCTGATTATAGGCTCAGATTTTAGTGAACTCGGACGAAGATGAGGAAGATATCAATCCTCCAAATGAATTGTATGCTTATCACGCTACCAGTTCGTTTGCAAATGATACTGCGTTGCCCTATCTTAGTTACTTTGCGGTGAGGTTAGGAGCGTCTTTCGAGCAGATTGCATGGATGACTTCTATGATGAACCTCATACCCAATGCACTTCAATATTTTTGGGGATGGATCTCAGATAAGAAATTGATAAGAACGTATTGGATTATTGGAGGTTCGATTCTGGCATCTTTGGCGCTCTACCAGTTGTCCAAAGTCCAGACTCCAAACGAGATGATAGTTCTAGTGGTAGTATATTCGGTTGCATTATCGATTATCATACCTACTTGGTCAGCGCTTCAGGGAGATTGGATGAATCCCTCTAAACGAGGGAGAACACTAAGTAGATTCAATGTAATAGGAGGCTTAGCAGGTCTCGTAGGTTCGTTGATTGCTGTCTATGTAATCTATGTTAACGAAGCAGATTCACCAGATTCTTTCAGACTATTGTTTGTCCTAGCTGCATTCTCGACTTTTCTTGGAGGCCTGATTCTAATTCGAGTACCTTATCGCGATCCTACCAAGACACCGGACCTGATTTTAACAGAAACAGCAAAAAAAGAATATTCAGACACTTTCCAGAGTTATGTCCGTGCCCAGGCATTCTACGTATTGAACATGTCTATGCTCTGGCCTCTATTCGCGATGATCTTAATCAAAGTGTTAGAAGTAGACAACATGGTTTTGGTTGCCTTTAGTTTGATTGGTGCAATGTCTGAGATGGCATTTCAGCCAATAATGGGTCGATTAGTAGATCGAGTAGGGCCATTACCGGTCCTAATTATGAGCCGGATAGGATTTGCGATTTTACCATTCATATACGCTTTTTTTCCTGATATCCGAGTCATGCTTGCATTGCAAGTTGTAATTCTAGGCCCATGTTTCAGTGCATTCTTGATAACAACCAATGCTATGGTTCTGGATCTTGCACCTAATAAGGAGAGAGCCGCCTACTTCAGTTATTATAATACTCGGGTTGGAATAACTGCATGCATTGGAGCATTGTGTGGAGGTTACATTGCAGGCTATTTGGATGATTTCTCAGGTCCAATTTATCTAATAGACAGATTAATGGATTTCAGTCTGATTGATCATCTGGATTACACCTGGCGTGCTATATTCATTGTGTTCCTATTATCTGGTATTGGACGTACAATTGGTACCATCCCGTTTCTAAGATTAAAGATGCCAAAGAAGTATCCCGGTTCGATACATTTTATTGATAGATTGATGGAATTCAGGATGTTCCGTCGTCGCTGAGATTCTGAGGGGGGTCCGGACCTCTTACTTAGGACCCGCCATCTTCTCTAGATGACTAATCCTCAGTTGTAATTCCTTAATTTGTTCTTGCATTTCTTCTCGATTGCCACATTGGCATTTCTTTTCATCAATCAGTTTAAGCGGCATTTCAGTTGTCATAACTTCCCAACCTAGCCACATTAAAAAACCATACACCCTTTTAGGGGGGTCCGGACCCCTCAGCTTTCTTTTTATTTCCAGGTATGTTTGGGGTCGGGGACAAAGGTAAGAGATACAGTACCAACATGGCCACTCTCTTCTCTTACGAGCCAACCACGAGGTATTTTTGCTCTGCAGAAATAAAAAGTTTCGGATGAAACGATCTCTTCCCATTCGAGTGTTACCGTGTTCTCCCAATTTATCCCTACATTAAATACTACCGTTTTGGCCTTGTTGTAAGCAAAATTCCTAAAATTTGTAGACAGCCTTACTTGTAATATTTTTGCAACAATAAGTGGAAATGGTGCACACCAATCTCCCTCTTGGGTGAATATCGCCCTCGGTCATATGCGCTTGACTTTACACCTTTCTGAACCGCTTCGACAATTTCCTCATCCTCCAGTTCCACCTTGTCCAGATTACTTCCAGCACCTTTTTCCATTAATTCTTCCTTCCAGACATAGGTAAGATACTGAATTTTTGTCTTGGTTGGTGTAATTGGCTTTACTATATTCACAGAAAGCCCCCACGGATAGAAGTTGAACATCATGTTTGGAAACAAGAAGAAATAGTAAGCTGCAACGTTCTTTCCATAATCCTGATGATCCTCTGGCATATCAAATGTTACCTCATCATCTTTGGCTATCCCTATCTGTAGTACGGTGTTGTCCATGCCCTCAGTATAATATTCATCATATTCCAATTCCTTATTCAGGTCCTTGTGAACATAGGGTATGTGAAATCCTTCTAGATAATTATCACAATATAGGGCCCAATTTGCATTAACTTCGTAAGTTCTTGATAATTCTGGTTTGTGTTTGAACTCATCAACAGGCAGCCAATCCAATCTTTCAGCCATCGACCCAATAAGTTCGGAAAGATCACATCTTTTGTCATTGATTACGAATATCAGATTTTCCCATATTTCCATGCTGATTTCAGGTAAATCATCATCTTTGCTTGGAAAATTCTTCACCTCATCAAATTCAGGCATGAATTGCATTTTCCCATCAACTTCGAATTGTCTTCCGTGGTAGCCACAAACCAGATTCTTGGTCTTGCAGGCTTCTTCACAGACTATGTTTCCCCTGTGTGTGCAGACATTGGAAAGACAACGGATTTCTTTTCCCTTCTTTGTAAGGATGTAAGGCTCATTCAGCAGACCTTCCAGAAGTATATCAGGACAAACATTATTTGATTCCAGAAGGTCTGTATTTCCTACAAGTTGCCAGCTTTTACTGAAGAGATCTTTCAATCTACTGAAAACTTTTTGGCTATGGTAAAATTTGGATGGAATGGTTTTAGCAACCCGAATATCTTCGTCAACCTCTATTTTCATCCTTTTCCATTCTAGGCCATGTTCTCAGATACATTAAGAGTTCTGTCCTGACACTGAGTTCTTTCTCTTCATTGCATCCTTCTACCGTTAGCCATTCTTCGTGTTTTTTGATTTTTTCAAGACCGTTCTTGTAGTCTTCAATCGTTTTCTCCGTGAGTTTGAAGAGTACTGTTAAATCAGTGGTAACCGGTTTGATGTATTCTATTTTTGCTTCTTTAGTAAAGGCATAGTGGGGTGTCGGTACTTGAGGGCAGTTTGTATTCTCCACGCCTCGCACCCGTCTCGGTCGGTGTTCTGGAAGACGCATACTGGTCATTGTCGTCTCCTTGTCTCCACTTGCGATATTCATCGCTATCCTGTTCAATATCTCCGTCTTCATCCAAATTTGCCCCTCATTCTATCCAGAAAAGACGGGCTTTCACTATCCAATTCCCTTAGTTCTTCCCACATTTTCTTGGTTTTGCTATTAGGTTTGGGAATTTTAACAGTTATTCTAACATGCTGGCTTCCCTTGCTGCTAGGCCTGGTAATATCAGGCATACCTTTTCCTCTAAGTCTCAGAACATCACCTGATTGTGTTCCGGTCGGTATTTTCAATTTTACATTTCCTGACAGTGTTGGAACCTTCAGGCTGTCTCCCAATACTGCCTGAGCAGGTGTCAGATCCAGATCAAGTATGATCTCATTGTCCTGTCTCTGGAATATTTTGTGGGGTTCAACATTGACAGCAATGTAGAGATCACCCTTAGGACCATTATTAGGTCCTGCGCTTCCTTGACCTCTCATTCTAAGCCTGAAACCGTCATCAGCTCCAGGAGGTATTCTTAGTTTTATCTTCTTTCTGACTGCTACTATTCCAGAACCTCGGCAGTCCCCACATGGTTTGTCTATAATTTTACCTGAACCTCTACAATCTGAACAATTATCCGTAGTAATTGTCTGAATGAAGCTTCGTCTCACCATTTTTCTGACCATTCCCTGCCCACCACAGGTATTGCAAGTCTTTGCACTACCACCTTCAGCAGCTCCGGATCCACTGCATTTATGACAATTCCCGTTTCGGGGTATCTCTACCTCCTTTTCCATTCCATTGTGGGCCTCTTCCAGGGTCATCATAATATCATATCTGAGATCGTCTCCTCGATTGTCTGAACCTCTTTGTCCTCTACTAAAGAATTGTGAGAATATCTCTCCCATTCCACCTCTTTGTCCTCCTCCGAATAGTTGTCCAAAGATATCGGAAACATCTCCCCCATGGCTGAATTGGTCCCATGAGAATCCTCCACCTCCAAAGTCAACACCCTCATGCCCAAAACGGTCGTAACGTCCCCTTTTTTCCGAATCCGCCAAGACCTCGTAAGCCTCGGAGATCTCTTTGAATTTTTTCTCTGCAACCTCAGGGCTCTCATCGCTGGCGTCAGGATGGTGTTTTCTGGCTAGTTTCCGATATGCTTTCTTGATGGTTCTCTCGTCAGCACCTTTTGATACTCCCAGAATTTCGTAATAATCTCTTTTAGCCATTGGCGTTCGTCCTATTTTGTCCTTTTAATAAAACTTTAGAATTGGCGATTGGCCAGTCCTCGAGCACCCCATACCACAGTTCCTAGTCCAATTCCAATCATTACTAACATAGCTGTTGTTGGCTCTGTAGCTATGTTTACAACCTCATTGTTCACTATTTTGGTCAACCCATAATCCTCGGCAGTGACGCTCCACCCTATATTCTTTAGGCCATCAAATAAGACGGATTCCAAATAGTGTGAAACAGTTATTTGCTGATATTGGGTTCCTGAGACTATCATTTCCCATATGATCCAATACACTATTCCTAGGAGGAAAGGTCGTTCAAAGTAGGCACTTATCAAGCAAAATATTCCCAAATATGAAATAGATTCGAACAAAACAATTTTGATGACCAGCCAGAGAATCTCCAGTTCCTCGATTATTCCATGAACCCCCGAACCCAGCATTATGATGATGTACATGATTATACTTGATGAGGCTAGTATGCCAAACATGCATAGAACTCCTGTAACGTATCTGTAAAAAATAATCTCCAGAGGCATTATGGGTGTGGTACGCAATATTTGCATGGTCTTCCGATTGAATTCTTCATTGATCAATTCTGAGCTGAACATTATGGCCAGCAATACACCAATAAATTTGACAATGAACAAGCTTGACAAATTTAGGAACGCTTCCCTCAGTTCCACATGCAGCAAGCCCCCATCACTGTCGTAGTACACTTTATCGCCATCTACTTCCTCGAATTGCCTTTCATCAGAGAATTCATAGTAGTACCACAAGCCCAGAAGACATGGTAGTAGCATAATTACGATAAGGACCCAAGTCAATGGGTTGACCAGAAGACGTTGACTACAGTCTTTCAGGATGGGTGGGAAGAGATTCTTCAAGCGATTAAATACACTGCTTATTTCCATTGGGAACCTCCTACTATCTTATCATAAAGCGAATCCAGAGAATCATCGTCAGAATTGATTTTGGTTACAGCTATCTTCTCTTTCTGCAGAATCTTGGGAAGTTCCAAGTAAAATGTCTCAGCCCTGTCTGTTTCAAGCAGTATCTCTCCCTGTTCTTCATCCACTCTGGCAGCCCTTACCCACTCTTCATCCAGCATTCTTTTTGCTAGAATTCTAAGATTTGCCTTATCGACTGGTGAGACTTTGACCTGTCTTGGGATGTGGTCCATTAATTTTCGAATCTCGTGCCTGTCTCCCGAGGCGAGCATCCTGCCATTATTGATCAATATGATTCTATCGGTAAGATTCTCCACATCATGCAGTATATGGCTTGAGATCATAATGGTCTTACCTTTCTCCGACCATTCCTTCATTTTATTCATGAGGAGATGTCTAGTGCTTGGATCTGCGCCCTGGAATGGTTCGTCCATAATCAGGATCTCAGGGTCAAATACTGTAGCCCTTGCAACCTTGGTCTTCTGTCGCATTCCCTTGGAATAGGTCCTTATTTTACGTTCCATAGAATCTTCCAGACCTAATTCAGAAAGTGAGGCTCTGGCCATCTTCTCAGCTTCTTGTTTTTCATAGTTGTGCATTCTCAAGAAGTAGGAAACATAATCCAGACCAGACATATGTTCGTAGAAGCAGTCAAATTCGGGTACAAATCCAATTTTATTCCTTTGCTCCCAGTCCGTAAAGGGATCTTTTCCCATCACGGTCACAGCGCCCATGGATGGCCTTGCCAGACCCAGAATCATCTTTATCATGGTCGACTTGCCAGCACCATTTGGCCCTAGGATACCGGTCAGGCCAGGATCTACATTGATCGAGATTTCGGATATGCCTTGAACTTTACCATAGTTCTTGGTGACTTGATTCAGGATTATCTCACTCATTTGTTGGCCTCCATCTGTGATATCATCCAATTGACAAATATTCCACAGGATCCAATTATCAGAATGAACACACCAAATACTTCAATATCCGCAATATCAATTCCTTCAAATCCAAATGCTGCCGTAAAGAAAGGCTGAGTGTCAAAGATGAAGAAACCAATTATATCCAATAAATGGATTATAGATAACAACAGTACCCTGTCATCACCAATCATCAAGTAAAAAATTTCGACTATTATTGCAGATCCATAGACAAATAGGAAAAATGCTCCGGCCGCCCAGGACTCTCTGTTTATTGCAGTGGAGAACGTCAGACCGATTATTGAGTACGAGGCCGAATAGAAGGAACCTAGAATTAGTATATCAAGCAGCAACCATTTGTGGTTCTTGATCCAGTCGAATTCTAGTCCTGCCTCTCCCCATTGATTTATGTATACAACAGGAATGAATCTGGCAATTAGATAATCCAGTCTGCTAATTGGTCGAGAAAGGTAAAGGTGTATTGACTTGTCTGTCATATCGTTAGCAATTAGTCCGCTACTAGAAATTGCAGCCAGTGTTACTAGGAAGAGTCTGACACCTCCAAGTCCTAAATCGTTATAGTAGACTAATGGTTGGCAACGTTTGAAATCCTCTGATGAATCATCCCCAAAAAGATTCTCGCATGGATAATCACCTGTGGATAATAGGACATAGAAGCCAAGAGTCCAGAGCCAGATTAGGGCTACAAGCGCGATAGTCCATGGATTCTTTAGACTTAACAGCCTCAGGAATCCTCTCAATCCCATTCCCAAGACTATTGACGGTCGACTTGTGAGTTCTGCCTTGAACTCCCTGAATCTCTCACTAACTTGCGCCTTTTCCTTCAATCTACGACCTCCAGATATATATTGTCCATGGTGGTAGTGGCCCTTTCCATCTCATAAAGTTGGCAATTGCTTTTAACAGCTGAATCGACGATTTGTTCGAATGTCTTGTCGTTTACATATGGAACATGCAATCCCCTACCACCCGAGGTTGCAGTTATTCCACTTTTCTTTAGTTGCTTTACAAAATCTTCAGTGGACCCCCCAATTCTGACTTGGATAACGTCAGTTTGTCTTTGCATCAGTTTCTTTACGTTCTCCTGCATCTGTAACTTGCCATTATTGATAATAATCACATGATCGCACACAGTTTCCACATCTTGCAAAATGTGCGTACTGAGCAGGACATTGGTACCACTGACCTCCGTCAGCCCGTTTATCGTTTCCAGCATTTCCTGCCGGGCCTTCGGGTCCAGACCAGAGGTTGGTTCATCCAGGAAGATGACATCAGGACCGTGGATCAGTCCCTGGGCCAGCTTTATTTTCTGCCTCATTCCCCCGGAATATTCCTCAATTTTTCTGTATTTTTCCTCACCCATCATGAGATGCCCCAGAATCTCATGAGTTCTCTGCGTGGCGCTTTGCAGACTCATGCCAGTTACCAGTCCCATTTCTATCAGGAATTCGACACCGGTCATGCTGTTCGGAATACAATCGTGCTCAGGCATGTAACCAATTTTACGTCGTATATCGATGGTGTTTCTATCCAGATCCACTCCCAATACAGTAACACTTCCACTGGTCGTTCTGATCAGTCCTAATGCGATCTTGACAAAGGTGCTCTTTCCGGCTCCGTTAGGTCCAAGAATTCCAATTTTACCTTCAGGTATATCCACTGTAAAGTCGTCCAAGGCGGTAACCACCCCATATTTCTTGATAACATTCCTAGCCTCTATCAATGTTAAACCCAGTGGGACTGACCTACTATCTATTTAAAAAATATTCAAAATTAATTTTTGAATAATTTTATATACGCACCCGTGTCCGAAAGGATACCGTAGAAGAGATGCAATCTCGCTTTACTACGGAGGTGAAATCATCGCATCGAACAGGATAAATCAGGCTATCGCGGATGCTCTCGATACAAAAAAGAAGCGCAATTTCGTGGAGACCGTAGAAGTTGCAATAAACCTTCGTGATGTTGATCTTCAGAACCCTCAAAAGAGAATCAATGCCGAGGTAGCGCTTCCTCATGGTCGAGGAAAGCCAGCCCGAGTTGCAGTGTTTGCCCAGGGTGAAATGGCAGTTATTTCAAAGAAAATAGTGGATACAGTTATATCTCCTGACGAGATTGATGAGCTTGCCGAAAATAAGAGAGAAGCTAGAAAATTAGCAAATCGTTTCGATTTCTTTATTGCCGAGACTGGTTTGATGGCCAGTATTGGTAAGAGTCTTGGTGTTGTTCTAGGTCCCAGAGGAAAGATGCCTCGACCAATACCTCCTCAGGCAGATATTGGAAGAATAATAAGCGGATTGACAAACCTAGTCTCGGTCCGTTCCAAGGACCGTCCAACATTCCATGTTCCTTTTGGAAATGTTTCTATGTCTCAGGAACAATTAGCCGATAATCTTGAAACCATCTTGAAGCGAGTCGAATCGAATCTTGATCGGGGTATGGATAACATAGCCTCCGTGTGGGTCAAGACCAGCATGGGCAAGGCGGTGAGGTTAGGATGAAGCCAAAGGCCATTGTTGCAGATTGGAAACGCAAAGAAGTATCGAATATCCTGGAATTCGTACAGTCCGCTCCAGTGGTTGGTCTGGTAGATGTATCCGGAATCGGTGCCAAGCAGATGTTGACCATGCGTTCTTCACTTCGAGATATGGGAGTGAAACTGAGAATGTCCCGGAACCGTCTTCTGAAATTGGCACTGAAGGATGCTTCTAAGAGCAATAAAGGTGTTAAACAGATAATTGATATTTTTGGACCTCACCAGATTGCCTTGCTATCATCAACTGAAAGTCCATTCAAGATATTCCAGATGCTTACGGAGTCACAGACACAGGCCCCAGCCAAGGGTGGAGAGACAGCCACTTCAAAGATTGTGATTGAGAAAGGTCCGACTGCTTTCCCGGCAGGACCGGTTGTAGGAGCTTTCCAGAATGCTGGTTTCCCTGCAGCTATTGAAAAGGGAAAAGTTGTGATTCGAAAGAAACACACCGCGGTAGAAGAAGGTGAAATTATCAGTGCCGATGTCGCTGCCGCACTTACTAAACTTGAGATTTATCCGATAACCGTAGGAATGCAATTGTTGGGTGCATTTGATGGAGAGACTTTCTATCTATCTGATGTACTTGACATAGATCTGAATGAGTTCCGGGGTCATGTTCAATCGGCCACGGCACAGGCATTCAATCTGGCATTCAATACACGGTATTTCACTGGGGCGACAATGCAGCCCTTGCTCTCCAAGGCTCATAACGATGCTTTGGCAGTTGCAATATCGACTGCATATCCCTCGGAGTCAACAATCAAGGCCCTTCTGGCTAAGGCCCATGGTGCGATGCTTGGCGTCGCCGGGCATGCTGGAGATGGTGCCGATGATGAGTTGAAAGAGATGCTCGGTAATGCAGCCGCGACTACTGCAGCTGCAAAGCCTGAGCCGGTGGAAGAAGCGTCATCCTCTGAAAAAGAGGACGAGGAAGAGGAAGTGTCCGAAGAGGATGCGGTCTCAGGTCTTGGAGCTTTATTCGGATAATAAGGAGGCAAAAAATGGAATACGTCTATACAGCAATGTTACTGCATTCCGCAGGAACTGAGGTAAACGCCAAGAGCGTTGAGAAAGTCTTGAAGGCCGCAGGCGTCAAGGCAGAAAAATCAAGGGCCGAGGCTCTTGTCGCTTCTCTAGAAGGAGTCGATATTGAGGAAGCCATGGCAACAGCTGCCGTCGCCGCACCAGCTGCCGCCGCTGCACCAGCTGCCACTGCATCCTCAGAAGAGGCCCCAGCCGAGGAAGAAGCCAAGGAAGAAGAGGAAGAAGAAGTCAGCGAGGAAGACGCTGTATCTGGACTTGGTGCACTTTTCGGTTGAGGTTGAAATGGGTCTCAAAACCCACGTGAAATTCAATGGAATCCGAGCAGGAAACCCAAGCCCCTGCAGCAGCCGAAGGCGAGCAGCCTTCTAATGATAGCGAAAGCTCTGCAGAAACCGCCCAAGGCTATAATGATCTAAAAGTAGTTGAGCTTAAGAAGAAGCTCAAGGAATTAGATTTACCAGTATCTGGTAAAAAATCCGAGCTTATTGAAAGATTGGTTGCCTCCAATCAAAAAGTAGATGATGAAGAAGATGAGGATGAAAAGGAAGGTACGCTTCAACTTGAGGACATCGAAGGCCTTTCCCGTTCTGAATTAAGAAAAGTAAGAAAGAAATATCATAATCTGGCTGAAGAACTGCGTGTTAAACGAGACGAATTAAATCTTAAATCACAAACACACGCTTCCACACGTAATGAATTGAATCTCAAAGCCAAAGAGTACATGGACAGTGTACATCTTAATCGTGATCGTAGAAACGGTCTTAATGTGGAAGTAGGCCAGATTCGTGACGAACGCCGTGATATATCTGACGCTGTGAAAGTCCTGAAAGAAAAGTTTCTGAGATTAAAGCGTGTTCGCTTTTCAGGGCGTAATCTCCCACCCATTACTAGGTTGAGAAAGCAGATACAGGAACTGGAAATCAAACAAATGACCACTCCCTTGACAAGAGACAAGGAAAGGGCACTGGTTGAAGAAATTAGTTCACTCCAGAGCAAGATCAAAGAGCACGATGAACTGATTGAGACAGATCCGGAAGTTCTGGAAGCTCGTAATGAATTCAGGGAAGTTGAAGAAAAGCGCAGAGACTTAAGCAAGAAAATGCAGAAATCACGTCAGGAAGCTCAGGCGTGTCATAACCAGATGAAAGATTCTCTAAAATTGAACCGTTCCACACGCCGAAAGGCTGATTCTGCACAAAGAAGGTTTGTTAAAGCCAAGGAAAAAGCCGATGAAGTTCACAATGAATACATTGAGTATTTGCGTGCAATGCAAGAAATAGATCGAATGACCGTTTTCCACAGCAGATCAGGTTCGATTGCGGACCAAAAGGCTAGTGCTGCCAGTGCGGAGGATCTTTTCGCAAAGTTTTTGGCAGGCGAAAGATTGTCAACAGAGCAGTTGATGATTATTCAAAAGGCCGGGATGCTTTAGTTAATATTCATTAACTACCGTCCATTACTGCCAATATGGGTCGTCTGGTATGGAGTCCATCCAAGGATAGAATCAAGTCCAGTCTACTCCACAATTTCATTCAGAAATCACCTCTTGAATCAAATTCGTATTCAGATCTGCATCGTTGGTCAATCGAGAATATGGAAGATTTTTGGTCCCATTTCTGGGAATTTTCAAAGATAATCCATTCCAGGACCTATGATTCGGTTTTGGAGAATCCCACTATGCCAGGGGCGCGCTGGTTCTCAGGCTCTGAATTGAATTATGCTGAGAACCTTCTGGCGGGAAATAGGGATCAGGTTGCAATAATCAGTACTGGAGAAGGCCGGAAAGACAAGATTCTGACATTTGGGGAGTTGAATGAGTCAGTTGCAGCAGCCCAGTATGGATTGAAAGAGATGGGAATGACTAGAGGAACTAGAATAGCGGCCTTCGTGCCTAACTGTGTCGAGACTGTAATCCTCATGCTGGCAGCTACAGCCACAGGAGCGATCTGGACCTCATGTTCTCCTGATTTTGGTTCACAGGGAGTAGTCGATCGGTTTGGCCAAGTTGAACCATCAGTCCTGATAGTTTCGAACGGATACAAATATAATGGCAAGATCTTCTCGCTGGAGCACAAGATCAATGGTGTTCTGGAAGTTATAGATACTATTGAACATATTATTTCTATAGAATTTGTGGACATTGTATGTAAATTAAATCATTCTTCGGTAATAAATTATCAGACTTTAGTCTCCAATAGTGCAACAGTTCCAGAGTTTGTTCAATTGCCTTTTGATCATCCATTGTACATCATGTACTCATCTGGAACAACAGGACCACCCAAATCCATAATCCATGGTGCAGGAGGTACACTTATTCAGCATCTGAAAGAGCATCAGTTACAGTGTGATATACAGAAGGGGCGAGATACCTTATTCTGGTTCACGACATGTGGCTGGATGATGTGGAATTGGCTTGTTTCGGGTCTGGCCTCAGGTGTCATAGTACTCTATGATGGAAGCCCAGGACATCCGGACTTAGGAACTCTGTGGAGAATGGCCGAGAGAACTGGAATCACACATTTTGGAACAAGTCCCAAGTTTCTGGCAGCCTGTAGCAAATCAAAATTAGTGCCTAAGAATGTAGCTGATCTATCAAATTTCAGGTCTCTTTTATCAACAGGATCACCATTGGTATCGGAGCAATTCGATTGGGTCTATGAAAATGTCCATTCCGATATTCAGGTGGCATCAATATCAGGAGGTACTGACATTATTGGTTGCTTTCTAGCAGGTTCACCCATTTTACCAGTTCATAGAGGCGAGTTACAATGTGCTCAACTGGGAATGGACGTTCAATCCTGGGATACTGATGGAAAACCGGTCTTTGGGCAGAGTGGTGAATTGGTTTGTACACAACCATTCCCTTCAATGCCTATTGGTTTTTGGAACGATGAGGATGGTTCAAAGTATCAGGAAGCCTATTTCGATGATTTTGATGGGGTCTGGACCCATAGTGACTACGTAGAGATGACTGCTAATGGTGGTGCGATAATTTATGGTCGAAGTGACACCACTTTGAACCCAGGTGGCGTAAGGATAGGGACTGCTGAGATATATCGAGCTGTCGAGAATATGGAGCCTATTGTAGATGCAGTCGTTGTTGGTAGGCCAAATGAAGGAGATGTAGATGTGGTCCTCTGTGTTAAACTGACCAAGGGCACAGATTTCGATGAAAAATTAGAGTCTGATATCAGGGGCTTGATAAGAAGTGCAACCACCCCTCGTCATGTCCCTAAATATATTTTTGAGGTTGACGACATACCTTATACTATTAGTGGTAAAAAGGTCGAGAAGGCAGTTTTGGCAACTATTACTGGTAGAAAAGTAGGTAACAAGGATGCGCTGGCAAATCCAGAATCTCTAAAACAATACTCGACTTTATCTTTCTGAAAGCCTTTAGAACTGTGTTCTTCTAACAGCACTATGAAGGCCTACTTTGTAGCCCTGCTTATCGCAAGTTCAATTCTTCTGAGTCTTGTAGATACGGGAAATTATGAAGTTCAGGATAGTACGAAAATTATTGTTCCAGACTTTGCAGAAGAGCCGCAGATTTGTGGACCTAAGACTTTTTCCAATAGTGTAAGATATGCTTTCATTCGAGAATCAGATTTAGAAAAATATTCTTCACCCCAACTATATTTGACCAAGGAATGGGTGGTTGTTCTCAAAGATCCATATTGCTTGAATAATCTTGGCATGATAGTAGATAATAGCCGAATTGAATCCTATCATGACTTTGATATCTTGAGTGGGACATGGATTATTGAATTTCAAACAGGTGACCTGGCGCTTCAGTATCTGAACGAATTGCACGTTTCAGGTTATATATGGAAATTTTATCCCATGGTTGAGCAACATCTGGCTTTAAGATATGAACCAGATGACCCCTACTATGAATCTGGAGACCAGTGGTATCTTGATAATTATGGTCAAAATGGGGGAACTTCCGGAATCGATCTCAATACACAGGGGGCTTGGAATGAGTTCACTGGCAAGGGTATTGTAATCGGAGTGGTTGATGATGGCATTGACTATGATAATCCAGACCTTTCACCTAATTTTCTAAGTCAGTACAGTTATGACTATTGTGGAAATGACACTAATGTCATGCCTGCATATGATGATGATTTTGATGAAGTTGATTGGCACGGAACAGCCGTTGCAGGAATTGTAGCTGGAAAAGGCGATAACAACATTGGAATTGCAGGCGTAGCATACAACGCCAGTCTAGTGGGATTGCGTTTAGTCGCTGGTGATTGTGATTTCGACTATGCAGAAAATTCGAATTCACGTCAAAACCGTCACATGCCTAATGATGAAGCTGTTGCTAATAGTCTTTTGCACGAAATGGATGTAATAGACATCTACACAAACAGCTGGGGACCTGCTGACACAGGGACTATACTTGGAGGAGCAGGACCTTTGGCTATTGCAGCCCTTGAAAACGGAGTGTCAGAAGGTAGAGATGGACTTGGATCTATCTATACTTGGGCCAATGGTAATGGCCTGGATGATAAGGATCAGTCGAATAAGGATAGTTTTGCAAACAGTAGATATACTATATCTGTAGGAGCTGTCGATTGGAAAGGGGAACAAACCTGGTATTCAGAGACAGGATCCAATATACTTGTTTCTGCTCCATCAAACAATTATGGGACAGATCCAGCTGTGTTTACTACCGATGTATCTGGAGGCGAAGGTGAGGATAGTAGTGACTATACCTCCAATATGGGAGGGACCTCTGCTGCAACCCCGATGGTGGCTGGTGTAGTGGCCCTAATGCTCGAGGCTAATCCTAATCTGACTTGGAGAGACGTACAACATGTTCTGGTACAGACTTCAAGAAAGGTCGATTCAGATCATCCTGGCTGGTTCCAAACAAAAGTAGGTTATTGGTACAACCATGCATACGGATATGGGCTAGTTGACGCGACAGCCGCGGTCAACATGGCTAAATCTTGGCAAACAGTCGATAGTGAGATAGCCGTTAACACTGGAGAGACAACGGTTGACACATATATTCCAGACAATAATGATAATGGAATTTCATCCACAGTTATTGTGAACCTGAGCATAAACATAGAGAATATAGAAGTGATGGTTGATGTTTGGCATGATTGGCGAGGCGATCTTAATTTGTTTCTAACTTCACCTAATGGTGTAGTATCTGAACTCGTCCGTGAACATGATGACAGTGGCGATCATTACGAGGACTGGGTATTCACTTCAGTGGTGCATTGGGATGAGAATTCCTTTGGTGAATGGACTTTGAAGGTTAATGACACTGCTTCGTCTTATACTGGTGAGTTCCGTTCTTGGAATCTGACTTTCTATGGAACAGCTGAAGCTGATGACGATGAGGATGGATTACCAAACTATGCTGAGCACGTTATTGGTACGGGCTCAGAGAATCCAGATTATGACGGAGACGGCCTTTTAGATGGTGAAGAGTTCTATGGTTGGTTTGATTATTTCGGCTCAGAGCACAGGACAAACCCAAAAAATCAGGATACGGATAATGATGGACTCACTGATTGGGTAGAGGGCCTCGGTTTCAATGATACCGGCTTTGTGACTGATCCAAACGATAATGATACTGATGATGATGGTCTTCTGGATGGTGAAGAAATAAACGATTATTTTACTAATCCAACCAGTCAGGATACAGACGGTGACACCTTAACAGATTTCAATGAAATTTTTGCATATTTATTCAATCTGTCTTATAGTGATCCCACAAAAATAGACAGTGATAATGATACTATGCCAGACCCCTATGAATTAGCGAATGGTTTTGACCCGATGAAACAAATTGACGGTGGGCTTGATTCAGATTATGATGGTTTTGATTCAGATTATTCGGGGGGGCCTCTCTCAGAAGATGAATATTTTAGTAATGCTATGGAATATTTAGCGGGCACTGATCCACGGAATCC
>Ga0208879_1001537_pt1 | contig 21562 bp, 19 predicted proteins | sample Knorr_S15_td_Bot_FD_185605 | JGI IMG/M metagenome (GOLD analysis project Ga0208879, IMG submission 185605) | Marine microbial communities from Southern Atlantic Ocean transect - Knorr_S15_td_Bottom_ad_5009_LV_A (SPAdes) (version 2) | ecosystem: Environmental > Aquatic > Marine > Oceanic | place...
AAAGGAGCTCTTTAATTGTTCAGTCGGGGTGGCAGGATTCGAACCTGCGACCTCCTCGTCCCAAACGAGGCGCGATGACCGGGCTACGCTACACCCCGAACAATTGAGGTGCAAATATAGATATTAGCCTTAATAAAACAAGACTCAAGCACTATTATTTAAAATGATTTACAAATCACTTATAATCAATTTTCTTATCAGTCCATTCGCATTAGAAACAAAATACAATCCTGCTACTAAACCACTAATATCGACTGTATCAGATTTTTCAACATGCTCTTGTAGCACAAGATCTCCTCTTAATGAATAAATTGAAATCAATTGAGCTTCGGTAGATTCAATAAACAAAGTTGTTGAAACTGGGTTTGGATAGAATTTAAAAACATCTAATTGGATATCAGCCAATGATAATAACATATTGTTTGCTGCAAAACTAGGTGTTAAGAAATCAAAATCTCCAGTTCCATTAGGATATCGACCATAACTTATATCAGTACTTTGTGAGAAGAACAATAGTTCATCTACAAGCTCTTGATTAGCATTGGATAAATACAGAGCTTCTCCAGCCGAAGCCAACTTAAAGTTCGCATGAAAATCACCTTGCTCCTCATCTTTATCCAACCAAATGGTTAAATAAGAATTACTTTCAAGTAGAGTGCCTACTGGAATGGTCCACTTGTATAATGAATCATATTTATCACTCAAATAATAATTTGACAAGTCAATTGTTTCGGAAGAATTATTATACAACTCTACCCAATCATCAAATTCACCAAATTCATCAGCAACAACAGAACTATTAGACGCCATAAGCTCATTTATTACAACTCCTGATGTACTTAAACCAGAACTAGTCACCTTGTATACAAAAACATCATGCTCAGCTCCTACTGGCTCATATGTTTTCACCCCCTGAGAGGAAGTTGCTTCTACATAAAAACGAACATATGAATTTGAAGGGAATGGTGGTATTTGGGCTTCGTAAGATAAATCACCATTTACATCTATCATTTCTACGCGGTCAAACACACCCATCAAACCAGAAGCATAATACAGCATAACATTTTGGCTTGTTGCATTAACAGATTCTTGTATTTGAACCACCACATCAACAATCTCAATATCGCTTGGCGATACATTTTCATTACCGCTTACAGAATATACCAAATTAGAAATACTGAGTGGAGTTGCCATAATCTCAGTGTTAGATTCCAGATAATTCCTACGAGTAGAAAAATACCCTTTCAACTCTTCAATACCAAATATAAATTCTGAATACGAATATAGTTTTTGTGGATCATTATTAACATGTACGTCAATAAGAGCAGCATAATCATCAATTTTAGTGTTGATGTATTCCGCAGGGAATTTCTGTTCCAAAATGGTTCTAAAATGAGCTATATAGCGCTGTCTTAATTCCGGAATTGCTAGCAACTTATTTAAAAGAGCGAAATCTGTATCAGCTTCATGATAAAAAGGACTCCAGGTAGAATGAGAAGTTCCCATCACACTATTTCCATCATACTCTATGGGCACAATTCGTTGTGTGGCGACATCATAATAGACATAATAATCCATACCTCCTTTATAAATATAACTATCATCATCAGAAAAGATAATCTCTGTAGCTAAATGCCAAAGAGTAGCATCTACATCAATAGATTCATTTAAGATTAAATATGGATCTTCGAAAGTACTTGACAATTCAACAGCCTGACAGGCTTCTACTAAGCCATCCCAAGGGTTATCTATATACGATTTCTTTAATGTATAATGAGATGTATAATCAACTTCCAAGTTTCCTAAGAAATTCAACGAAGACGTTCCTGCACCAAAATTTGGACCTCCAGCACCTGGTCCGCCACCAGGAGGACCTCCACCCTCACCACAACCAGGAGCTGTACTTTCAGGATCTTCAGCTCTCCAACGAGAACATTCAGCATCTAAAAACCATTCCCCTGCATGCTTTTTATCCAATTGCTGTACACTTGGATACAAACCCCAACTTTCATCGTTTAAAAATAATTCTACATAGTTAACTTTTGCTGCTGGGATATAATCTCTGGCAATATTCTCAAACAATATCTCTTTCATAAAAGTAGGGTCCTGAAAACAATTGTTGAGGTTCAGAGTTTCATATCCATTTATGTCTTGATTTTTAATCCAATCTAACTCTATATTGAATGACTTTTTATCTGAGAGGAGACCACCGCCACCAGGACCACCACCAGGGCCATTGGTGTTAATGTATGATGTTTGCCCCTTAAAACGAACACCCACACTATCAAAAGTTTCCCCTTGAAAAATTAAGGTTGCAGTAATATTTATTTTATCACAATAATTATCCTGCATTTGAGACCAATAATCTGATTGATCAAAATATAAATAGATGGAATCTATACTAGTCTCATCATAAAACCCATCTGATTCAACACCACCTCGGTGTAAATGATTGTCTTCAGAAATATAAAAAGCATCAGGTAAAGACTGTGCAATGAGTAATTGTGAAATTAGCAGAACTGCTAATGAGAGTGTTTTTTGCATCTAAAGTGAGTTTATTTGTTAAATCTGAAACTATACTGAATTTGACAATACAAATGATGGAATTATTCCATACTTCCGAAGTTTTGGGTACAGCGAATTAAAATAGGCTGCTTTTTAGAATCAATAGCACAAGAACAGCCCAATAACTCGTATGTATCATTCAATATATTTTCTCTGTGAGGTTTAGATTTCATCCATTGTACAACTAACCTAGATGCTAGATCCCGATAAGTAGAATATTTAAGCTCCAGACCATCTGCATCAACATAAATCGAAATACCATTTTCATCATATTCCAATCTATAAGTCAATACATCCCCCCTATAATCTAACAGATTATTTTCTACAATATTCTCTGCTAAAGTAATATATGAGGAGTCGAAATGTAGAACTCTATCACTAGGCATACGCCAATTTCTCTCATGCCTGTTTATATGATCAAAAAAATCATATTTAATCATCGATTCAGAATGTAACAAAGCAGATAAATACAAGTTGTCGTAGAACTCAAACAAAGGCAAATTAGCAATTGACCTTTCGAGGTTGGTACGATGAAATATTGCGGCATTCAATAAATCTAAATCGATTTCCTCAGCTTCTAATCGCTTATCTAAACGGCTGTCTGACAAAAAATCAGTAAAAATTACCTTGGTATAATACTTGTCATAATACTGCTGAGCACAAACATTGGAACCCCAAACAAAGTGAAGGATAATAATTAAGATTAATGGTTTGAATTTAGTGTTCATTGATTACTTTTAGCAACCTAAAATACAACAAAATGTCTGAAGAATTAGAGAGAATAAAATGCCTAATTATAGGCTCAGGACCTGCAGGTTATACTGCTGCTATATACGCTGCTAGAGCCGACCTTAAACCCGTTGTTTATACAGGCATGAAGCCTGGTGGTCAACTAACAGATACTACTGACGTTGACAACTTCCCTGGCTACCCAGAAGGAACAAATGGCCCTGCCATGATGGTGGATTTACAAAAACAGGCAGAGCGTTTTGGAACGGATGTTCGTTTTGGATATGCTACAAAATGTGAGTTCTCTACAAATGGAGAACCTCATAAAGTAGAAATAGATGGATCTAAAACAGTCCTTGCTGATACCGTAATAATCTCTACTGGAGCTACAGCAAAATGGTTAGGCTTAGAATCAGAAGAGAGGCTAAATGGATTTGGTGTTTCTGCTTGTGCCGTTTGCGATGGATTCTTCTATAAAGGACAAGATGTTGTTGTTGTTGGTGCAGGAGATACTGCTGCCGAAGAAGCTACATACTTATCTAAACTTTGTACTAAAGTAACCATGTTAGTACGTAAAGACCATATGCGTGCTTCCAAGGCCATGCAACATAGAGTAGAAAATACAGCCAATATTACTGTGATGTACAACTCATCAACTGATGAAGTATTGGGTGATAAAGGTGTTGAGGGAGTTCGTGTGAAAAACAATGAAACTGGCGACACATCAGTAGTAGCATGTACTGGATTCTTTGTGGCAATTGGTCACAAACCTAATTCTGACTTATTTACAGGACAATTAGATATGGATGAAGTAGGTTACCTTTTAACCAAAGCTGATTCTACTCATACAAATATAAAAGGGGTGTTTGCGGCAGGCGACATACAAGATAAAATCTTTCGTCAAGCAGTTACTGCTGCAGGAAGTGGTTGTATGGCTGCACTAGAAGCAGAACGTTATTTAGCTGAACAAGAGCACTAAGAGCAGCTATTGCGCTTAACTTGTATTTAGCAGGATACAAACCAGTACTGTATTGAAATAAAAAGAGTCCGTTGGGCTCTTTTTATTATGGTCTAAATTCCCGTATTTTAATCTATGAGTAAAATTATTGAAAGAGCCACTTTAGGCGCAGGATGTTTTTGGTGTATAGAAGCTATATACAAACGACTAAATGGAGTGCTTAAAGTACAGTCGGGCTACTCTGGAGGCTTCGTTACAAATCCAATATACAGAGATGTATGTGAAGAGCGTACAGGTCATGCGGAAGTATGTGAATTAGAATTTGACACAACAATCATTTCTTTCAGCGAAATATTGGAAGTTTTTTGGGTAATTCACGATCCTACTACACTAAACAGACAGGAGTATAATATAGGTACGCCATACAGGTCAGCTATTTTTTATCATAGTGCTGGTCAAAAACATATTGCTGAGGTCTCAAAACTAAAATATGATCAAAGTGGAATCTATAAGAACCCAATTGTTACTGAAATAACCGAATGGAAAAACTTCTACCCTGCAGAGGCTTATCACGATTCTTTTTTTGAACTCCATAGAGAAGAGCCCTACTGCAAGCTAATTACTCTCCCAAAAGTCGAGAAATTTGAACTGCTATTTTCTACTAAACTAAAAAAAGCTGAAGATTAATCTTCAGCTTTTTTCTTTGCAGCAGGCTTTTTTTCCGTTGCTTTTTTTGTTTCAGTTTTCTTAGCTACAGCTTTCTTTTTAGGTGCGGCATTCTTCTTAGGAGCAGCTTTTGGTTTTTCAACAACTACTGCAGCAACAACTTTTTTCTTTTGACGCCTTACTCCTGACGTACCTCTTGATATCTTACCTCTTTTTGTTTTTTTATCTCCTCTTCCCATTGTGCTATTTTTTAATTAACAAGATTGAAGATACTAAAAAAACCACATAATCCTAATGATCAAAGGCTTTCTTATTACCTGCCCATAATTTAAACCCTTTGCCGCGCACAGTAACCAACTCTATATTAGTATCGTTTTTTAAATATTTACGCAACTTCGTAATATATACATCTAGACTACGAGAGTTAAAGAAACTATCATCTCCCCATACTTTTATTAATAAAGAACTACGATCAGTAATTTGATCTTGATTTCTACAAAGCTCAGCTAAAATACCAGACTCCTTATCTGTTAACTTGATTTCCTCCTTTAGCGTTTTTAAAATCTGAAAATCACTATCGAAAGACAAATCTCCAATTTGGAATATACATTGTGTATTATCTTCATTAACTGCTGCTCCACTTCTACGCAATATAGCATCTACTCGTGCAATTAGCTCTTCCACACTAAAAGGCTTCTTTACATAATCATCGGCTCCTATTTTAAACCCTTTGATTACATCTTCTTTAAGTGATTTTGCAGTAAGGAATAAGATTGGAATCTTTTGATCTAAAACACGAATTTCTTCGGCTAGAGTAAAACCATCTTTAAAAGGCATCATCACATCAAAAATGCAAATATTAGGCTTAAATTCATGATACTGCTTGAGAGCAACATTTCCATCCTCACATAAACAGACCTCAAAACCTCTGGTTTCAAAACATTCTTTTGTAATCATCCCAATAAAGGGATCGTCTTCGGCTATTAAAACTTTAATCTTTGTATTCATAAGGCAAATAAACTGTAAATGTGGTTCCCATATTAACTTCACTATGTACTTCAAGCTTCCCTCCATGCATCTCCACAATATCTTTCACATAGCTTAATCCTAAACCATAGCCTTTTACGTTGTGTAGATTTCCAGTTGGAACTCTATAAAACTTATCAAATACTCTACGCAATTCGTCTTTCGAAATACCTATACCACGGTCAGAAACTATCACAACAACACCTTTTTCGTAATTCTCAGTACAAATAGTTATCTGAGGTGTATCTGTGAAATATTTATTCGAATTATCAATTAGATTATAGAGTAGATTATTAATATGAATTTTGTCTGCAAAAATAGTATCTGACGAGGCATGGAGCACAAAATCTAAAGTTCCATTTTTCTTTAGAACTTGCATAGACATTGTTTCTACCACATTTTCAATGAGACTATTAATAGAATGATGTTCTTTCTTTAAGTCAATTTCCCCGCGCTCATAACGGGCAGTATTTAACACTTTCTCGACCATCGTACTCAACCTTCTGATTTCCTTACGAGAAATGTCGAGATATTTCAAAGTTCGCTCCTCATCACTTCTCACATCAAAATTAACTAAAGCTTCGAGGGCTAAAGATACTGTAGATATGGGTGTTTTCAGCTCGTGAGTCATATTATTCACAAAGTCATTTTTAATTTCTGATACTTTCTTTTGATCAAAAATAATGTGTAGTGCATAAGCAAAACAAGCCAAAATAATAACAATTAACAAAAGGGAACTAAACAGAACAATCCATGTTTTCTGCAGTAATATCTTTCCTTTATGAAAAATAAAAAGATGTATGAAGTATGGATTTGAAATACTACTCAAGATAACAGGACTCTTATAGCCAAACATAATCGTAGCCTGTAAGGTTTCAGGCTCTTTATAGTAAATTACTTTATTATTGATATTCGAAATTGCCAAATTATACTCATTCTCTATGCCTACACCTTTCAATTCCTCATCTAAAATCTCTAATAATCGATCAAAATTTATAATCTTCGGATGGTTAACTTGAAGCAATAAATTATTGATTAAACTGCTTACCTTCGACATATAATCCTCACTCATCGATTGAATACCATCTTCAGTACTATTCAAAGCACTATCTAATCCATGATGTGAATTCTTGTGATACAAACTATAATTATTCCGAATAGAATTGGTAGTAGACAAAGTAGAATCTGGATCCCAAGAAAAATAATCAAATCCGTTTAAGCTTTCATTTAAATAACGTTCTGAAGTAGTCGATAAGGCTCTCTTAATTTCCCAATCAAGTTCACGTTTATTCGCCTCAAAGTAATTACTCACCCAATACCACTGAAATGCAATAAGCCCAAGTAGAGCAAGAGTCATTAAAGTAACGATAACGTATAAATTTCTTTTTAGCATGCTCAAAAATACATATAATGAAGTACCACACCTTATACTTAACAGTGTTTAACTGTAGACTGTAGACTGTAGACTGTAGACTGTAGACTGTAGACTGTAGACTGTAGACTGTAGACTGTAGACTGTAGACTGTAGACTGTAGACTGTAGACAAAATTAAAAATTGTAAGAGTAGTACTATGTACTAAGTCCAATAAAAAATCGTAAATTGGTGTGAATCAAAAAAATAACGAATTATGAAAAAATTAATTGGAACGCTAAGCCTTTTTGTTGTTTTAGCAATTTGCGCTTGTAATCAAAACTCAGAAACGAGCACTCCGCCACCGCCACCAGAAGTACCTGCTGCCGTTGAAGCTCCCGTAGCACCACCAGCTCCCGAAGCTCAATATGTTGAACATGTGTGTTCGGATAAATGTACAGCTGAAGGATGTTATCATGCACATGGCGAAAAAGGTCACACTTGTGATGACAACTGTCATGCAGGCCACGATCATTAAAAACATATAAACTCTTCGATGAATCTTAGTCGGGAGACAGTGGATTAAAAATAAAAATGGATACCACTCTAAATTTTTGGAGTGGTATTTTTTTATGCTGCTGTACTGCTCACTGATTTATACAAAGTCAACCATCCTAAAATAAAGGACAGTCCACCGATTGGTGTAATAGCTCCTAACAGTGTGTAATTGCTAATCGACAAAACATATAAAGATCCTGAAAACACAAGTATACCCAAAACAAATAAACTGGCAGTCCAAGTAAGGTACTTACTAAGATTATTTTGCATTAAAAGCCCAACGAGCAACAAGGCTAAACTATGATAAAACTGATATTGAACAGCTGTTTCAAATGTATCTAATCGACCATTCTCAATGAGTAGAGCTTCTAAGCCATGCGCTCCAAAAGCACCAATCATTACAGATAAAGCTCCCGATAGAGCTGCAATTTTAATGACTTTCCCAGATTCCATACACGAGGTTTTACAAATTATTAGTCCAACGAATTTATAAAATATATACGCCTTTTTATACTCTATAAAACCTAAATATTAAACCCTGAAAAATACCTATCTTTGCAGCCTCAAAATTAGCACTATGATTACTGCAACTAATATTTCCATTCAATTCGGAAAAAGAGTTTTATTCGACGACGTAAATGTTAAATTCCACGGCGAACGCTGTTATGGAATGATCGGCGCCAACGGTGCGGGTAAATCTACTTTCCTGAAAGTATTATCTGGAGAGATGGAAGCAAATACCGGACAAGTAAGTTTAGAGTCTGGAAAGCGTATGGCTGTCTTAAGTCAAGATCACTATAAGTACGATGAGGTTACGGTACTCAACACTGTTATTATGGGTCACCAAGACTTGTGGAACTTAATACAGAAAAAGGACGCGATTTACGCAAAACTCGATTTTAGTGAGGCCGATGGTTTAGTTGCTGCTGATTTAGAAATTGAGTTTGAAGAAATGAATGGTTGGAATGCAGAATCAGATGCTTCTAACATGCTATGTGGATTGGGAATTCCTGCCGAAGAACACTATAAATTAATGAAAGATTTAGAGGGTAGCATTAAAGTGAGAGCATTACTAGCACAAGCTTTATTTGGCAATCCGGATGTATTAATATTAGATGAACCTACTAACCACTTAGATTTACTTACTATAGAATGGTTAGAAGATTTCTTATTAAACTTTAAGAATACGGTTATCGTTGTATCGCATGACCGTCACTTCTTAGATACCGTTTGTACAAACATTGCCGATATTGATTTTGGGAAGATTAAGCTATTTACGGGTAACTACACTTTCTGGTACGAATCTAGTCAACTAGCATTACGTCAGCGCTCTACAGCAAATAAAAAAGCGGAAGACAAAAGAAAGGAATTACAAGAATTTATTGCTCGGTTTAGCGCAAATGCTTCTAAAAGTAAGCAAGCTACAAGTCGTAAGAAATTATTAGAGAAAATAGATTTAGATGATATTCAAGCGTCTAGTCGTAAATACCCTGCCATCATCTTCGATCAAGAACGTGAGGCCGGAGATCAAATTCTGGAAGTAGAAAACCTAAGTGCGCATACCGATTCTGGTGAACTTCTTTTTGAAAAACTAAGCTTCAAAGTCAATAGAGGCGATAAAGTCGCGATTTTAGCTGATAACAAATTAGCATTAGAAGCTTTGTACAATATTTTAGATGGTACTCGTAAAGCTACTTCAGGTACATTCTCTTACGGACAAACCATTACACAAGCATTTTTACCAAACGACAACGCAAAATACTTTGATACAGATGACAACCTTATTGACTGGTTGCGTCAGTTCTCTGAAGTTAAGGACGAAGTTTACGTACGTGGTTTCTTAGGGAAAATGTTGTTCAGTGGAGAGGAAACATTCAAATCTGCTCGTGTATTATCGGGTGGAGAAAAAGTTAGATGTATGCTATCGAGAATGATGTTAGCACAAGGGAACTTGTTGATGTTTAACGAACCTACCTCTCACTTAGATCTTGAATCTATTCAAGCCTTAAACAATGCCATGAAAGACTTTAAAGGAACGGTTCTTTTCTCTTCTCATGATCATACCATCATTCAATCCGTTTCGAATCGTATTTTAGAAATTATGCCAAGCTCTCAGCACGACAAATTAATGGAATTTGATGAGTTTATTAAGTTTAAAAAGGACTTAGATAAGAAAGCTAAGAAATAGTAACTGGTAGCTAGTAAAAATAAAAAATGCCTTCTTAGATAAATATCTGGGAAGGCATTTTTATGTTATTTACTTTTCGGATTCTGATAGTAGCGATCTCTGTGTTTAGCTGAGGTCATTCTGGAATTATCATGACTCCAACCTGGAGGGTAAAACACATACTTTAGTTTATTCTTAAAGCCTATTTTCATCTTCATATCCAACGCAATTTGCCTCCATTCATAAAAAGCAATTCGAACTGGATTATAAGTCTCTATATTTTTCACCAAACCATAAACGGGCTTCTCTACTTCTGGAACAAAGGTACCAAATAGTTTATCCCATATAATTAGTATTCCGGCATGGTTTCTATCTAAATACTGATCTTGTATTGCGTGATGAACACGATGATGCGAGGGTGTGTTAAACACAAATTCAAACCACTTGGGTAGTTTATCAATGAATTCGGTGTGTATCCAAAATTGGTAAATTAAGCTTATCGCTTTCATCGCTATTACCCACCCTGGACTAAAACCAATAAAAGGCAACCAAATCCAAAACAAAAATGAGCCACTAAAATCACCTGTCCAGGTCTGACGTAGCGCGGTAGATAAATTGTATTTCTGCGAAGAGTGATGTACACTATGTGAAGCCCACAAAAAACGATAACTATGACTTATTCTATGAAACCAATAATAAGAAAAATCATCAAAAAAGAATAAAACTAAGAGTATAGGCAAAGTCATTTCAAAATCAAACAATCGATATTGAAACACAAAAGAATACACAAAGTAAATGAGTGATTTGGATACTAAACCGACCATCATACTTCCCACACCCATAGACAAACTACCAAAAGTGTCCATCTTCGTATAATGATCAGATTGCATCTTATAAGTGAGATACAATTCTAATAATATCAAAAAAGTAAAAACGGGAATGGCAATAAGTATTGGATCTGTCATGTTATGCTATAATTTCCACTAAATATAGTAAATATCGAAATCAAGAATTAGGCAATGAATACAAAACCTATTTTCAAAGACTACACCCAATTGTGATTTCTCAAAATTATATTTTAGATTTTAAAATCCCCATAGCCACACGAATATCGTTATACGAAATTTGTTCTTCGAGATGCTCAAAAATGGGCTTCATCAAAGTGGGTTTATCACACTCTATATATGCAGCTTCTACTTTTCGCACAATAGATTCAGTTACAAACTGACTTAAGTCTATATCCTCGCCATCTAAAGATGCATCTACCAAGTGAGAAAATATAGTACCCGATTTAAGCTTTCTTTTCTGAGCAATCTCATCTACAGACAAACCTTCTTTATAAAGAGAAACCGTTACGAGTTTCGTAGGTACTTTAAGAGATGTATTATTCTGAATGAACTTTTGAATTAGCTCAATAAATTCACTCCCAAACTTCTCTAATTTACTCTGTCCAACACCTGATATTTCGGTGAAAGCAGCAGCATTTATTGGCTTATCAGTAGCCATCTCCTTTAAAGATTTATCACTAAAAATAATATATGGCGGAACTTTAGCGGACTTAGCCAACAAACTACGTAGACTTCGCAATTCCTCAAACAAATCATTGCTCACTGCAGCCTTTGATGCTTTGGATTTTTTGCTAGACTTTTTCTTTTTATCTGCTAATGCTACAGGTTTAGAGAGCTCTATGCGTTTCTGCCCTTTTAAAATCTGCCAACCAAAGTCGGTTATTTTCAAAGCTGAGCTTTCATTATATGCAATCTCTAAAGCTCCCAAATTGGTTAACTGAACGAAATAATCACTCCAATCAAAAAAGCTCGTATCCTTTCCTATCCCATACGTTTTCAGTTCGTGATAACTCTTGTCGAAGACTTGTGCATTTTGAGAACCTCTCAACACATTTACCGCCATAACCAAAGGTTCAGATTCATTTAGACGTGCAGCAGCCGATAAGGCTTTTTGAGCAATTATAGTTCCATCAAAATTAGTCGTAGGATTATGACAAGCATCACAGTTATTACAGTTATCAACTAAAAACTCACCAAAATAGGAAAGAAGGATTTTTCGTCTACAGGATTTAGCTTGCGAAAACTGGAGCATACGATTGAGTTTCTCAAGTTGCATTTCAGATTTAGCGCCGTCATTGGCAAACTGACGGTACAGAACCACATCGCGCATATTGTAGTATAAGATTGATTCAGAAACCAAGCTATCCCTTCCAGCTCTACCTATTTCTTGGTAATACCCTTCCAAATTTTTGGGCAGGTTACTATGTATCACCCATCGTACATTTGACTTATCAATACCCATCCCAAAAGCAATGGTTGCTACAATAATCTTACTCGTATCGTTAATAAAATCAGTTTGAACTTGCTCTCTTAACTGACCATCCATTCCGGCATGATAACAATGCGCATCAATACCATTTGAATTTAAATGAGCACTTAACTCCTCCGTGTTTTTTCGACTCAAACAATAGATAATACCACTCTCCTTGGGCTTGGAATTTATAAAGTCAACAATTTGTTTGAGTTTATCTTTTTTAGAAACATTCCCTCGTACATCAATACTGATATTCTTTCTGTCGAAAGACGAAATAAACAATTTGGAATCTTTAAGCCCCAATTGAGTGGTTATATCAACTCGTGTAGATTTATCGGCAGTAGCCGTTAAAGCCATAAAAGGAACTTCGGGTAATGAGTTTCTAAAGGTTTTTAGCTGTGTGTATTCGGGTCTAAAATCGTGTCCCCACATACTCACACAATGTGCTTCATCTATGGCTACTAATGAAATCGACAAATCCTTCAACCAAGAATCTTTTACAGAAATCAATTTTTCTGGCGAGAGATATAGAATTTTCACTTCTCCATCTTTTGCTTTACGAATAACCTCAACTTCTTCAAAAGGGCTTAAACTACTGTTGTAAAAACAAGCATTCACGCCATTCGCTTGTAAAGCCTGAACCTGATCTTTCATCAACGAAATTAGAGGCGAAACAACAATTGTTATCCCATCGAAGCAAAGCGCAGGAATTTGAAAACACATAGATTTACCACCGCCTGTAGGCATCAAAACCAAACTATCTTTTCCGGATAAAGTCCTTAAAATAATTTCCTCTTGGAGTGGTCGGAATGTATCGTAACCAAATACTTCTTCTAATTTCTGGTGTATTTTATCCTTCATTCTGTATACTATAATTCTATTCGGGCTATTACTTTAAAGGAAAGAGCTTTAAATCCTTTATTATAAAATCTACTTCTTCAGAGAAATCAATTTTCAATGAATCAAATTCCTCATCTACAACAAAACGAAAGCCTTTTACCTTTGTAGAAGGTAATTTTTTCTTGCCTTTATTTTTCTTTTGAAAGTCGATAATCTTGCTATTCTCCTCACTAGAAATAGCCACAAGAATCCCTTCGGAAAGGTTTTCGTAGATGACTTCAGATTTATTTGCAAAAGGAAGGTTCGCCATTGTATCTATGCTATTGATTCTGCAAATTTAATCAAAATCCATTTATAGTAGGACTTGATACTCATTGTATGTAGAAAAAAATGATGTGAAATAAATACCACTACAACTACTATAGATGGTGAATTCTTAAATTAATTTACAAATAAATACCCCAAACTGTTAACCTTTTTGATTTAGTGTACACCTATATATAGAAGACTGTGTATTACACTCCTTCTTATAGAATGATTTATAAATATAATAGATCAAATAATGAGTCAATTGAGTTGAGGGGCGAAATGTTTGACTCAAAAAAGGACGCAAATGGCGTCCTTTTTTTTTTAGATTATAGTTAATGATATAACAGTAGTTTACATTCCCGATATAAAAGTAAAAATCAAAGGGTTCGTATATTAGAGATCAATTACAGGAAATTCTGATTATTTCAAATTTCAAAATTCAACCACGACTAAAAACTAAAGCAGATCCCCAAGTCATAAACACTTAATATTAAATTGTTTGTAGTATATTTAGATTGTTTTTTTTCTAAAACCCCCGGATATGAAAAGGTCTTCTTTATTTATTTCTATTTTGTTGGTGCTCATTGGAAGCCTAAACTGTAAAGCACAAGAAATTTCGGGCTGTATTGATATAGAAGCATGTAATTATAATCCAAATGCTGTTGTCGATGATGGATCCTGTTTATTTTTTGATGCCTGTTGCTTTTGTGGAGACAATACCTCCACGCAGATATTGGATGGAATTGTAGGAGATGAGCAAAATTCTGTTTGGTTGGAAGATAATGGTGATGGTACATATAATGTAAACTTTAATACAGACAGTGCAATAGCCGGATATCAATTTCAAGTAGAAGGTGCTGATTTAATTTCTGCTTATGGTGGTGAGGGATCACACTTTTCAACATTCTTTTCAGATTCAACAGGAATAGTTGTAAGTTTTTCATTCACTGGAGAATTAGTAAATAATTCTTCAGGAACTTTATTAATTATAGGACTTGATGGATCGCCTACAGGTCTATCGAATGTAGTAGTTTCTGGCGCGGGAGGTACTAACTTAGGTTTTATTTATGACTCTGGGCTTGACTGTGTACCCGTAGATGAAGAATGTTTTCCACAAGAAGTTTCCTTGCAAAATCTTCAAATAAAAGCTGGTTGGAGTATCTTTTCTTCATATTTAGTTACAGAAAACATGGATTTGTCAGTTATTTTTTCACCATTTATTAATGATGTGATCATTATTAAAGATTCTCAGGGTAATGCATTCCTTCCGGACTGGGAATTTAATGCTATTGGTGATATGATACTTGGTCAGGCTTACCTCATTAAGGCTAATGATTTAATTAACCTTTCTTTAGAAGGATTTTATTTTGAGCCAGAGAACTCTCCTATTGTTCTTAATGAAGGTTGGAATTTATTGGGCTATTTAAGATTAGAGCCAGTAAATTTGGAGTCTTTGTTTACTGAACCACTCCTTAGTGATATAATTATTATTAAAAATGCTGAAGGATTAGCTTTCTTACCGGAATATGATTACAATGGAATAGGTGATTTCGAACCAGGTTTAGGATATCAAATCAAAGTGGATAGTACACAAACATTTTATTACTTAGATAACTAATAACAGGTTAGTAGAATCGACTAATAATTAACTTTACTTTCCGATACAGAAATCTCTAAAAATTGAATCCAATAAATCATCGGTAGTAATCTCACCAGTAATCTCTCCAAGGTGGAATAACGACTGGCGGATATCCATGGCTAATAGGTCGCCAGACATGCCCATTTGCAATCCGTCTTGAACCTGAACGATATGTGCATGAGCATTTGTTAAAGCTTCAAAGTGGCGTGAATTAGAAATAATTACATCATCGTTAGATAAGATTCCTTGTTTTACTTTCTCTGTCAATAAAGACTTTAATCGCTCCACATTGGATTTCTCTTTGGCAGAGATGAATAGTATATTTTCGATATCACCGAAAGTGGCTTCAATCTGAACTGAATCGCCTTTATCTACTTTATTGGCAACAGCTATTACTTGCTTGCCTTGGGCATGCTCTTGAATTTTTGTTATTTCGCCGTGTATATGTTCTGAATTTGCTGTGGAAGCATCAAACAAATACAAGACTACTTTGGCTTGTTTTATCTTCTCATAGGTCTTCTCAATACCAATACTTTCGATAGTGTCAGTAGTTTCGCGAATACCAGCTGTATCGATAAATCGGAAACTCATTCCCTCAATTACAATTTCATCTTCAACGGTATCGCGAGTAGTACCAGCAATTTCAGAAACTATGGCGCGCTCTTCATTTAATATAGCATTCAACAAAGTCGATTTCCCAACATTAGGTTCCCCCACTATGGCAACAGGAATACCATTCTTCAATACATTCCCAAGCGCGAATGAATCGATGAGTCTACGAAGAACTTGCTTTAATCTATTTAAGAGTCCTTCCAATTGGGCTCTATCGGCAAACTCAACATCCTCGGTACTAAAGTCGAGCTCCAACTCTATCAAGGAGGCAAACTTAATGAGCTCTTCGCGCAAGGCATTAATCTCAGTAGAAAAGCCACCACGCATTTGCGATAAAGCTAAATCGTGTGATTTCTCATTGGAAGAAGATATTAAATCCGCCACTGCTTCTGCCTGTGATAAATCCATTTTACCGTTCATAAAAGCACGAAAAGTAAACTCACCCGGCTCGGCAGTACGGCAACCTTTTGTAATAAGTAGTTGAATTATTTGTTGCTGGATATACGAAGAGCCGTGACAAGATATCTCTATAACATTCTCGCCAGTATATGAATTGGGGCCTTTAAAAACGGATACGAGCACTTCATCAATTAAATGCCCTTCGTCAACAAAAGTTCCCAAATGAATGGTATGACTTTTTTGATTTAAAAGACGTTTACCTTCTTTCACCGATTTAAAAAGCGGATCACAAATAGTAATCGCATCGGGTCCAGAAACTCTAACAATAGCGATAGCTCCCATTCCAGAAGCTGTTGCTAAGGCACATATATTGTCTTTCTTCATCCAAACGAATTTGAGCAAAAATACTAAATAGTGAGCAGTGAACAGTGAACAGTGAAGGGTGAATATATAAACCGTTTCTACGAGTAGTTCTACTTATCAAATTTTCAAATTGCATAATTCTCAAATCAACTCCTTTTTTCTTGATTTTTCTAAGGGATTACACTAATTTCGCATCGATAATTTTTGCAAAAAAAAGACGACAATGAGCGTATTAGTAAATAAAGACTCCCGTGTAATCGTTCAAGGGTTCACAGGTAAAGAAGGTACATACCATGCCTCTCAAATGATTGAATACGGAACGAATGTAGTTGGTGGTGTTACTCCTGGTAAAGGTGGGCAATCACACTTAGACCGTCCTGTATTTAATACAGTTGCTGAAGCTGTTGAAAAGGCACAAGCCGATACATCAATCATTTTTGTTCCACCTGCTTTTGCTGCTGATGCCATTATGGAAGCTGCTGATGCCGGAATTAAAGTGATTATTTGTATTACTGAAGGTGTTCCAACAAAAGACATGGTTATCGTAAAAAGCTATTTAGCTGATAAGTCTAGTCGTTTAATAGGTCCTAACTGCCCTGGAGTAATCACTCCTGATGGAGCGAAATGTGGTATTATGCCAGGCTTTGTTTTCAAACCAGGTAGAATTGGTGTGGTATCTAAATCGGGTACTTTAACTTACGAAGCTGCTGATCAGGTTGTAAAAGCTGGATTAGGTATTACTACCGCTATTGGTATTGGCGGTGACCCTATCATTGGAACAACAACTAAGGAAGCTGTTGAACTTTTGATGAACGATCCTGAAACTGACGGCATCATCATGATTGGTGAGATTGGTGGTAATATGGAAGCCGAAGCTGCTCTTTGGATTAAAGAACATGGCACAAAGCCTGTAGTTGGTTTTATCGCTGGGCAAACGGCTCCAAAAGGTAGAACTATGGGACATGCTGGTGCTATTGTAGGTGGTGAAGATGATACTGCTGAAGCCAAGATGAAAATTATGACAGAATGTGGAATCCACGTAGTGAAATCCCCAGCCGACTTAGGTTCAAAAATGAAAGAAGTGATTGCTTAAATAATCCTCTAAATAAATTAAAAACATGTTGCTCTGAGTATATCGATGAGTAGCATGTTTTTTTTTGCAACTATTCACAGCTTACTGTTCACTGTTCAGTAATAATTATTCATTACTTTAGCCTTATGAAAAAAATAAAATCGAGCATGAAAAACCTCCTATTACTAGCCCTTAGCATCATTTTCATTTCCTGTACTTTAAAAGAGGAAAGTGGTGAAGCAATCGACAACAGTAAAATCACTTGGATTACTAGCGTTGAAAAAGCTCAAGAAATAGCTACTGAAAACAATCAAGTCATCTTTGCTTTTTTCACTGGAAAAGAATGGTGCGGATGGTGTAAGAAACTTGATAGAGAAGTGCTTACAAAACAAGCTTTCATTAAATATGCAAACGATAATTTAGTGATGTTGGAATTAGACTTCCCTCGTGGGAAGAGAAATCTTCCACAATCTCAAATCGATTTATCACGCAAATTTAAGGTGGAAGGCTACCCGACTGTAATCCTCATGGACGCTGATGCAAATTTCATCAACCGTACTGGTTACCAAGGAATGAATCCTGAAGATTACATCAAACACATCGAGCTACTACTCGCAAAAAAATAAACTGAATACATGAAATTACTAGAAGGAAAAACAGCCATTGTTACGGGTGCCACACGTGGTATAGGTAAAGGTATAGCCCTTAAACTAGCCGAGCAAGGAGCTAATGTGGCTTTTACTTATGTTTCTTCTGATGAAAAGGCAATCGCCTTGGAGAAGGAACTAATTGCTCTTGGAGTACAAGCAAAAGCGTATAAATCGGATGCCTCTATTATGGCTGATGCTGAAGCTTTAGCAAAAGATGTTGTGGATACTTTTGGATCGATTGACGTGCTGGTAAACAATGCGGGTATTACCAAGGATAACTTACTAATGCGCATGAGCGAAGAGGACTTCGATCGGGTAATGGATGTTAACTTGAAGTCTGTTTTCAACATGACCAAGTCGGTACAAAGAACCATGCTTAAGCAACGTTCAGGATCGATTATTAACATGACTTCTGTGGTTGGTGTTAAAGGTAATGCGGGTCAATCGAACTATGCAGCTTCAAAAGCTGGCGTTATTGGTTTTACAAAGTCGATTGCATTAGAATTAGGCTCACGTAATATACGTTGCAATGCTATTGCTCCAGGGTTTATCGAAACTGAAATGACTGAAAAGTTAGGTGAAGAAGTAATTAAAGAATGGCGTAACTCTATCCCTTTAAAAAGAGGTGGATCAACTGAAGATGTTGCCAATGTAGCAGCTTTCTTAGCTTCAGAGATGTCGGCTTATGTTACAGGTCAAGTAATTCACGTTTGTGGAGGAATGCTTACTTAATAGATTAAGCTTTCATGCTTCAATTTGAACATTCTATAGGAATTTGGATAGCAGCGGTGATTTTATCGCTGCTGCTTACTTTATTTATATACTATAAAGATCAGAAGCTGAAGGAAGCAAAACTTCCTTTAAAAATATTTCTAGCTACTCTTCGCTTTATTAGCCTATCGCTAATAGCACTCTTTCTTATTAAACCCATGTGGATTGATGAGAAAGTGCGCACCGAAAAACCCATACTCGTCTTTCTTCAAGACAATTCAAATTCTATCATTCAAGGCCTTGATTCTGTCTTTTATCAGCAGGAATACCCAAGTCTTATTACAGATCAACTTGAAATTTTAAGTGATCAATTCGATATTTACGAATATCAATTTGGTACTGACTTAAAGCAAGGTCTCGACTTCGACTATACCGAAAAAAGCAGCAATCTATCCAAAGCCATTCAAGGTATTTCCGATCGCTTTGAACATCGAAACCTAGCTAGTATTATTCTTGCAAGCGATGGGAATTACAACGAGGGCTTCGCTCCTATTTACAGTTTAGGCGATATTACTGTGCCCATTCAAATAATTGCCTTGGGCGACAGCACTCATAAAGCTGATCTTTCAATAGAAAGAGTCAATCACAATGATATCAGTTTTCTTGGCAATGAATTCCCTTTAGAATTTACACTGAAAAGCTCCGATTTACTTGAGAAAAAACAAGTCTTTAAGATTAGTCATCATGACAAGATTATTCATAGTCAAAATATAGATTTCAGCGGAAATGAAATCGTAGAACTTCAAGTTTATCTAAAAGCCGAAGAAGAAGGAATTCAATATTATAAAGCCTCTCTTAGCACTTTAGAGAATGAAGTAAATAAGGCAAACAATTTCAAGACCATTGCTATAGAGGTAATCGACAATCAACAAGAGATACTTCTATTGGCTTTTAGTCCACACCCAGATATCGCTGCAATAAAATCGGCGATAGAAAGCTCTAATACCTTTAGTGTAGATATAAAGAATTATAAAGATTTTGATGGCAATCTAGAGGCTTACAGCTTGGTAATTCTACATCAAATACCATCTACTTCGAAAGAGTCAGAAAAGATACTTCAACAAATCTTAGAGTCTGATATAGCCCTTTGGTCGATTACTGGGAAATACAATAATTTGGAAAGCCTGAAAACATTCCAAAGTCAGCTAAGCATTAAGAGTAAACAAAGATTTCAAGAAGTACTTGCTTCTATAAACCCTTTATTTTCGACTTTCGAACTAAGCGAGGATTGTAAGAGTTTTATTGAACAAGCTCCTCCCCTAACATCCCCCTTTGGCGATATTAAAAGCCAAGATCATAAAGGAGTACTCCTGAAGCAGGATATTGAAGGGATTAAAACTTCGAAACCCCTATTAAGTTTTGGAATTGAAGACAGCAGATATTGGGCTATTTTATTGGGCGAAGGACTTTGGAAATGGAGATTATTCGACTATAAGAAAAATGAAAACCACGATTCCTTTAACGAATTGATACTCGCTGTATGTCAACATTTATCAATACAAAAGGATAAAAGAGCTTTGCGCTTAGACTACCCTAAACTACTGAACGAAAATCAGACTTTCCAAATAGACGCCCAATACTACAATCAATCCTATCAGTTGATTGAAAATGCCGAATTGAGCTTGGAATTATGGGACGCGACCAATAACAAATATCAGTATCAATTAAGCCCAGAAAATAAGTACTACCAACTCGACCTGAAAAACCTAAGCCCTGCCAGCTACCAATTTGAATTGAAAGCTCGCTATAAGGATGAGGAGCTTTCTCAAAAAGGCTCTTTTGCTATCAAAGCCTTAAATCTAGAAGCATTAAAAAGTGAATCGGATTGGAAGACACTTCAACAAATTGCCGATGCTACACAAGGTAAATTCATTACTAAAGATGAAATCGCTAGCTTAGCAACTGTTATTAAGAATGATATAAGTGCAAATCAGTTGACTTACACTAGTCGTGACTTGATTGATTTAATTGAGAAAAAGAGTATCTTTTTCTTACTTTTACTCACGCTAAGTCTGGAATGGGCTTTGCGTAAATGGATAGGAACCTATTAACTAATTCTACAAAATTATGAATCAAAAAGTAAACCCATTAATCGTAATCATTGGAGTCGGCTTCTTCTTATTGATGATGATCGGATCGCGTGTTGCATTGACCATTAACCCTGGAGAGAGAGCAGTCATCTTTAGAAAATTTACATCTGGTTTAGATAAAGAAAATGTTATCAAACCAGGATTCCACTTGATCTCTCCTTGGAACGAAGCTTTTATTTACGAAGTAAAAGAGCAAAAAGTTGAAGAAAGTATGGATATTCTTGACAAGAACGGTCTTTCTATGGCTATTGACATCACTCTGCGTTACAACCCTACTTACAGTAAAATTGGTTACCTACACGAAGAGTTTGGTAGATCGTATGTAGATAGATTAGTGATTCCTGAAGTTCGTTCTGCCGTACGTAAAGTTATGGGGCGTTACGAAGCTGAAGAAATTTACTCTACAAAACGTGACGAAATAGAGGAAACAATCATCAACGAAACGAAGACTGTTCTTGCTAAGAACCACGTAGTC
>Ga0208879_1001540_pt1 | contig 21542 bp, 24 predicted proteins | sample Knorr_S15_td_Bot_FD_185605 | JGI IMG/M metagenome (GOLD analysis project Ga0208879, IMG submission 185605) | Marine microbial communities from Southern Atlantic Ocean transect - Knorr_S15_td_Bottom_ad_5009_LV_A (SPAdes) (version 2) | ecosystem: Environmental > Aquatic > Marine > Oceanic | place...
ATCTAATAATCTTCCTTGATCGTTCATGAGAAAATCTTTTGAAATCTCTTCTTATCTTTAAATGGTCCTAAGACCACAAGATTTAGATTTGAAGATACAAACATCTTTTTTGCCACTCGCAAAATATCCGATACTTTCACTTTCTCTATCTTATCATAGAGTTGTTCTGGAGTGAAAAATCGATTCTGCAAAATCTCCTGAATGCCATAAAACTCAGCCTTAGCATCTGAGGATTCCAAAGATAGCGCCATTCTTCCCTTAATACGTTCTTTTGCGTTGCGAAGCTCTGTTGCACTAACCTTAGTTCTTGCCAACTTCCTATACTCCCTAATAATAACCTTTAGGGCAATTTTCGCATTCTCATTTTTAACTCCAGCAAAGGTTGCAAGAAAACCGGTATCGGGATTTTCCTCAGAGGAGGTTGAAATGTAGTAAGCAAGGCCAAGTTTTTCTCTAATCTCCAAAAACAAACGAGAACTCATTCCGCCTCCCAAGATTGCAGCAATAATTTCCTGCGCAAACCTATCTTTATGAGAAAGATTAAATCCGCGTGCTGCAAGTGCAATATGAGTTTGATCGGTTGCGCGATATTCCAAAAGTACCCTAAGTTTCTCTTGTTTTTCTTTGACCCCAATCTTTTCTTTAAAGTTCTTTTGTGAAATAGAAGAAAAAAGCTTTCTTACTTTTTCCCTTACCTTGTTCTCTCTTATGTTTCCTGCCACGCATACCAATGTATTTTCTGCAACATACTGACTTTTAACGTACGTAAGAATATCAGCTCGAGTAAGCCCTTGAACTGTTTCCTTTGTTCCTGCAATATCCCATCCTGCTGGCTGATCTCCATACAAGAACTGTTCCAATAAGTCTGCAACATGAATCATGGGAGTGTCTCTTCGCATATTAATTTCTTCTACTACCACTCCTTTTTCTTTTGTAATTTCCTTTTGCGCAAGCAGAGAATTTAAAAAGATATCTGCAACAATTTCCAATGCCAAATCAAGATGCGCAGCATCAACTTTAATGTAATACCCCGTAAGATCTTGGGATGTAAACGCATTAAAGACCCCCCCAGCGTTTTCAATGGGACCTGCAATTTTAAAAGGAGTAGAACGCTTCTTTGTCCCTTTAAAAAACATATGCTCCAAAAAATGGGAGATTCCGTTCACTCTTTTTTCTTCGTATTTGGAGCCAGTCCCCACCAATACCAATACTGTCACGGTCCTGGTATTTTGTTGGGGAATAGTAAGAACCCTGAGTCCGCTTTTAAGCTTAGTTATCTTTATCATTCAATCGCTCCTTGATAGTTGTTATGAGAGAATCCAAGGAAACTCTATTTTGCTTCATGGTATCTCGATCTCTTATCGTCACAGAATTATCTTTTAAGGTATCGAAATCAACAGTCACACAAAAAGGAGTACCAATTTCATCTTGGCGTCGATATCTTCTTCCTATTGCTCCTGCTTCATCATACTGACAAGGAAACTGTAGCTTAAGCATATCAAAGACCTCTCGTGCTTTTTTAACTACTTCTGGCTTGTTTTTCACTAATGGAAGAATCGCAACTTTCACTGGAGCTACCCAGAAAGGAAACTTCATCACAACTCGAGTTGCACTTTCCCCTTCCTCTGCGGTGGGTACTTCTTCCTCATGATAGGCTTCCAGCATAGCTACCAATACAGACCTATCTACTCCCCATGTTGGCTCAATAACATGCGGCCAAAAAGCATCTTTACTCTCTGCGTCGCGACAGGGAGCATCTTTGGGAAAGTGATTCTTAAGATCAAAATCCCCACGGTATGATAAACCATAGAGTTCTTTTTGTCCAAAAGGATACTCATATTCAATATCTACCGTTCGCTTTGAGTAATGAGCGCGCTCACCATCAGGAATATCAACATAGTGAAGTTTCTTTTCTGAAACCCCAAGGTCTTTTAACCATTGTTTCATTTCGTTTAGCCAATTCTCAAAATGCTCTTCCCATTCCTCTTCCTTTACAAAATATTCAATTTCCATTTGCTCAAACTCACGAGTGCGAAAGATAAAGTTTCCTGGAGTAATCTCATTACGAAATGCCTTCCCTACCTGCGCAATACCAAAGGGTATATTCTGCCGGCTCGCACTGAGAATATTCTTAAAATCAACAAACATTGCTTGCGCTGTTTCAGGGCGAAAATATACCGTATTTGCAGCATCTTCGGCCGGACCAAGAAATGTTTTGAGCATAAGGTTAAAGTTGCGAGGCAAACTAAACTCTTTGCCCTTACAATTGGGGCACTTTTCATCCTGTATCTGGTCTTCTCGAAATCGAGTGTTACATTTTTTACACTCTACAAGCGGATCAGAAAAGTTTTCCAAGTGTCCTGAAGCCTCCCAAACCTTTGGATTCATTATGAGGGCAGCGTCAATACCTACAATATCAGAACGCTGCTGTACAAAACGCTTCCACCATTCTTGCTTAATATTATTCTTTAATTCAACTCCCAAAGGCCCATAATCAAAAGAATTGGCCAGGCCTCCATAGATTTCAGAACCAGGAAAGATAAAGCCTCGTCGTTTTGATAAAGATATGATTTTTGCCATGAGATCTTCCATAAGCTCTACCTTAGCAAATTTCCCTCTCAAATTCAAAGGCGCCAATATAATACTGACGCCTCTAAGGTCCGAGCAAATTCCATTTCCTCCGCCGCAACCATTTACCTATTCCTTTTTTTGGAGGTAGAATACTTTTTAAAAGAGAGGGCGCCATCATCCATGGCGTATTAGTAAAAAAGCTCATACCTCCTGAAAGCATGTTTTATTGCTATCTTTATTATGCCACACTTACTCCTATTGTACAACCCCCATTTGAGCTGTCACGGAATTATCATCTGGCAGTGTAGTATCAACTGAAGAATCTACTGCAGATAAAGATTGCTCAGTAAATAGATCATCTGCCTGAATTCTCACCTCTCCTATTAACTGGGCAATGTTTCCCTGCTGCAGCACAGATGGAGTAAGACGTACTTGAAAAGCTACAGAAGGAGCTGTTTTAAACGATCCTGTGCCAGCAGACAAATCTCCTACTTCCCATACCACTTCGCGGGAAGCCTGATCAAAAGTTAGGGCCTCTCCTTCTTTAAATACGCTTCCTGTTAAACTTACTTGAGCTGGAAGAATCGCTTTCACCTTTGCATTTTGAACATCGTTATACAAATTCTTTGCCTGCCACACAATAGTATATGTTGTAGGCGCTCCAACTTGAGGAGGCAAGGGACCTTGATTCCCAAACACCTCATCTTCAAAGTAAACTGTTTGATCAATTTCTATGCTTGAATTTACCTTAACCTCAAATTCCTCGCTCACATCAGAAAGAATAATACGGTCTGTTATAACAAAGCTCTTGTCTTGTTCACTAAAGGTCTCCCATTCTTCTTTCACATTCACCCAAAACTCTACCTTTCCTTCCTCACCTTTTCCAAGGAACCTTAACCTTGAAACACTTTTTGACTCAAAGATAATAGAATTGTCTCCTTGCTGAAAAGCTCCAGAATCTGATTTTATACTTTCCAAATCAAAAGGACGCCCTTCCAAAGAAACTACTAAGAACAAATTTTCCAGCGTTTTTTCAGAAACATTCTTAAAGAAGATGACGTAATGAAGAGTATCACCAGATGAGGCGATATAGTCTGAGGAACCATTCACTTCTTGTGAAATTAGTAAACGTGTTCTTGTAATCTCAATCCCTTTGATTGCTTCGCGAAGCAAAGTAAACTTCCCTTCTTTCCAAGTCCCTAAGGTTGCCTTGAAAATCTTCGCCTCCTGAACCTCTCCCCTCAAGGAACCCGTAATTAAGATACGCCCTCCCTCTGCCCTGTTTAAAAGACCTACATTCCATTCTGATTCACCAATAGGGGAAGGAGTAGCTTTACTAAAGGAAAATCCTCCTGGATACTCTATTTTAATTCTAAGATCAGATAAAGGATATTCTGAGTTGGAAAAATAGTTTAAAGCAAATGAAAATTCTTGATCAGCTTCTATGCGAGAAGGTAAATCCAATTCAAAAGTCAAAGGAACATGAGAAATAACAGTGGTAACAATGGTTTCAGATTCAAACTGAGCATTAAGATTTCTTGGAGTATATTGAAGCAATGCCTTTGCTTCTCTTATCTCTCCTTCCTTGCCAAAGAGACGAGAAGCAAAAGAAAGGTTCCTTTCCTGCCCCGGATAAATATCATCTAGAGATTGTGTGATTCTAGTATCTTCACCCTCTGTTGGCACGGCTCCTGCTGGATATTCAAAGATTAAAATAGGATCTTGTAAGCGCACATTTCCATTATTTTTGTATTTCACAACATACGTAATTTCCTCTCCCATTGTTGCTTCGCTTGGAGCTATAATCTCCAATTTTAAGATTTCTTTTGAATAACTATTTTTCTGCCATAACCAAAATCCACCTATTCCTACAAGAATTGCGCTCAAGATAATGGCTAATTGAAATTTAGAGATTCTCATACAATACTTTCCTTTCCATATCCTGCTAAGGTCATAAATTCAGGCACAAATGATTGATATATTTTTTCAGGAGCACTACCCTCTTGCAAATCATGCAAAGAATGTACCAATAAATCCCACACCTTCTCGTCCTTTTCTTGCTCTGCCATATACTGATCAACAAGTTCTGCAATCTTAAAGGTCGAATGCAAGCAAGAAAGGTCTTGTGTGGATGCGAGGTATTGTTTGAGCGGGATTGCTTCCACTAGCAGTTTTTTGTTTTTCCCTTGAATAAACTCTAAATATGAAAGAGAAAAAAGCTCCAGTCCACCTCGCAATTTTGAGGTAATCTTTCGCTCTGATACCGCAAACATTGTAACTTTCCCATATTCTCTGCAAAACACCTTAAACATTCTATTTGCCTCACCTTGGTCCTGTCGCTTTAGTATAATACCTTGAGTCTTATAATGAAATGCCATACTAGATTTTTCTAATGCCCAGCCAAAGTTTTTTTCCATCTATAGATACTTCTTTCTCAACATCAAACACTTGTTTTGGTCGATCTCCTTCAAGAAGCTCTGCAATTCCCCCAATCTTTACAAGCGTTTCTTTATGATTTACAAACAAGTTTTTGAGACTTGCTTCTCCAGTGTAACGAAGCAAAATACGATTATGTGGCTTATAGTTTGCATCTTTCCTCATGCCTTGAATATATCGTAATAACTCTCGCACCAACCCTTCTTCTTTTAGCTGAGGAGTAAGCTTAGTATCCAGTGCTACATCTTCTTTTGCTTGCGCATGTACAATAACTTTCTTTACGTTTAACTCATCTTGAAGCAACAGCAAGATTTCCTTTGGAAGCTTTTCTTTAATGGTAAGCGCAGCTAAGGGCTGACGCACTTTAAAGCCTTCCTTTGCTCGCAAAGCCAAGGCTTTGCTTACAATGTTTCTTACGTTCTCCATTTGTTTTTCCAGTTGTGCTTTTTGCCTTTTCTTCTCTGCCTTTGGCCAATCTTTTAAATGTACGCTCCCTTTTCCATTGGTTTTCTCAAACACAACTTCACTTACAAAAGGAATGAATGGAGCGCAAAGTAAACTTGTCTGTGTAAGAACATACCCAAGCGTTAACACTGCATCTTGAAGTTCCTTTTTATTTGTAGGATTTTGAAATCTATTTCTTGATCTTCGAATATACCATAAAGAAAGATCTGAAATAACAAACGCTTCAAGCGTCCGAGCAGCTCCTGTAATATCGTACTCATCCATCTTCTTTGTCGCATCAAAAGTAATTGTATGTAAGCGAGAAACAATCCATTCATCCAGTACGTTCTTACTTACGGGAACTTTCAAAGATCCTGGCTTTTGCTTTATGCTATATGTTTCATAAAACGCCAGAGAATTCCAAAGAGTGAGGATAAACTTTCGCAATGTTTGTTGAAGATCTCGCTGTGCAAACAGTTTTGGATCCCAAGGATGATTTAGAGTGTATGAATACCAACGTATAGCGTCCACTCCATATTTTCCAATCATCTCCCAGGGATCAACAATGTTCCCTTTGGATTTAGACATCTTTTCACCCTTTTCATCTAAAATATGCCCAAGGGAAATAACATTCTTAAAAGAAGGTCCGAATCCCAAAAGCGTTGATACAGCAAGCAAGGTGTAGAACCAGCCTCGTGTTTGATCTATAGCTTCTACAATATAGTCAGCAGGAAACTCCTTTGGCTTTTTCTCCCCCATCCAGTGATTCTGAGCAAAAGGCATGGCTCCCGAATCATACCAAACATCAATCACTTCTTTCACTCGTATCATAGTTCCCTTACATACAGCGCAAGAAAACTTTACCTCATCTATAAAAGGACGATGAAGATCAATGTCTTTTTTCCCTTTACCTTTATACGGATTGGAAGAAAGCTTTTTTGAAAATAGTTCTTTAAGCGAGCCTATAGCTTCCTTTTCTTCGCACTCTTCACACTCCCAAATAGGCAAAGGGGTTCCCCAATATCGCTCTCGCGAAAATGCCCAATCTTTTACTTCCTTTAACCATTCCCCCATTCTTCCTTCTTTTAAATGTGGAGGAATCCAGTTTACCTTTCGATTATTTGCCAAAAGCTTTGTCTTTATCTTCTGCATATTTACAAACCAACTCTCTCTTGCGTAATACAACAAAGGAGTAGAGCACCTCCAGCAAAAAGGATATTCATGTTCATACCATTCTTCTTTAAGTAAAAGTCCTTTCTTTTTTAAATCAGCTACAATTAAGGGATTTGCATCCTTTACAGGCTTTCCTGTATAGGGTTTTGCTTCTTTTGTAAACCTTCCGTGTTCATCCACTAAGTGAAGCATGGCAAGATTTTCTTTTTTCCCCAGCTCAAAGTCTTCTACTCCGTACGCTACCGCGGTATGCACAATGCCAGTCCCGTCCTCCACAGAAACAAAGTCTGCCCCAACAACTTCCCATATCTTTTTTCCCTTTTCAGGTTCTTTAAACGAAAACAAAGGCTCATATGTAATTCCTATAAGATCTTTGCCAGAAAATGTTTTTACAACGTCATATTCTCCAAGTACTTTTTCAGCTAAAGCTTTTGCTACAATGTAGTACTCCTTTTCTTTTTTTACTAAAACATAGGGAATATTCTCGCCCACTGCCAAGGCAACATTACCAGGCAAGGTCCAGGGTGTAGTGGTCCAAGCAAGGAAAAAAGTTTTGTTAGGAAACTTTTTTTCTTTTACCTTAAACTTCACATACACAGAAAGATCTTTTATGGTTTTATATCCTTGAGCTAACTCATGGGAAGACAGAGCCGTACCACATCTTGTGCAAAAAGGCACCACCTTATAGTCTTTGTACAACAAACCTTTTTGCCACCATATCTTTACTATATGCCAGAGAGTTTCAATGTACGGGGTCTCATAGGTGATATAGGGATTCTTCATGTCTATCCATGTCCCTGCTCTTAAGGTTAAATCCTCCCAGGCTTTTTTAAATTCCCATACAGAATCACGACATTGCTTGTTAAACTTTTCAATACCATACTTCTCAATGTCCTTCTTGGAGTTTAACCCTAATTTCTTTTCTATCTGCAACTCCACAGGAAGACCATGTGTATCCCATCCAGCTCTTCTTGTAACCGAAAATCCCCGCATAGTTTTGTAGCGAGGAATAACATCTTTAAATGCTCTTGCCAGTAAATGATGGAACCCAGGAGCTCCATTTGCAGTTGGAGGGCCATCATAGAACACAAAAGAAGGAGAGCTTTTTCTCCTTGTTACAGATTTTTCAAAGGTTTTTTCTCGTCTCCAACGCTTAAGAACCTGCTCTTCTAGCTTGGGAAAGTTCGTTTCCATTAAGATAAACTAGCATATTTTCAGCCGTTTTTCAACGTATTCCTGGTTTACATTCGCTCCAGAGTCTTAATCCCCAAAAGATTCAAGGAATTTTGAATAATCTGAGCTGTGGCAGCGGTAAGTAGAAGACGAAAGTCTTTTTGCTCCTTTGTATCTGCCTGCAATACACGATTTTTGGCATAGAAGTTATTATACGCTTGAGCTATATCAAATACAAAGCTTGCAACCATATGAGGAGAGAAGTTTTGCGCAGCGCTCCTTACTACTTCGGGAAATCGATAAAGTAATCGTAACAACTTTTCTTCTTCAAAAGATAGTTCAGCAACATTAAACTCTTTGGAACTTAAAGAGGATTGGCGAAGAATACTTTTGCATCTTGCATACGTATATTGAATATACGGACCACTTTCTCCTTCCAAGCTCAAAGACTTTTCAAAATCAAAGATAATATCTCGCCCAAGACTTATTCTTAAAAGCGAGTATTTTACTGCGCCTACCGCAATAATTTCTACTGCAATCTCCTTTTCTTCCTCAGACATTTCATTTTCCGAAGATTTCATAATATCCTGCACTCTACTTTTTACCTCGTCAATCAATCCTTCTCCTGTAACAATATTTCCTGTGCGGCTCGACATCTTTCCTTCTGGCAAGCGCACCATGCCATGAGAAATATGCTGCATTTTTTCTCCAAGTTTTGAATTTACTTCCTTTAAAGCGGCAAACACAACTTGAAAATAGGCTTTTTGTTCATTTCCCGTAATACTTAAAGAAAGGTCAAAAGGAAAGTCCTTGTATTTGGTGGGAGCCAATCCCAAATCCTTTGCTTCGTACGTAGGGAGTCCTTGAGAATTAATAAATACCCTGGTATGCAAACCATACTTCTCACCAGGAAAAATAATTGCTCCTTGGCTTTTTTCAAAGACTCCCTTCTTAACCCCATCCTCTACAATCTTTTTTCCTATCTTTGCAGCATCACTTTCAAAGTAGTAATAGTCAAACTTTGTCCCCAAGCGCTTGTAAATTTGCTCAAACGCCTCCAAACTCCATTTCCTACCTAGTTCATAGAATTCTTGAACGTCTTTATCCTGAGCAAAAATTTTGATGTTCAAATCCTCAATATCCTCTTTTGCAATTCCCTGTACATATGCTTTGTCTCCTTTTGCGTATGACTGCCCTAAAAACTTCATCCTGAATGATAAATCCTTTTCCCCCAATTTCTTTAAAGAAAGTCCTTCTTCTTTAAGATTTTCTTGCATACCCCATATCGCCTTTGCAACATGCAATCCAACATCCCCTTGGTAATTCACCCGTTTTACCTCTGCCCCTGTTGCCACAAGAAGCCGGGATAAACTCTCTCCTGCGGCATTGCTATATAAATGACCAATATGGAACTCCTTGAAAGGATTGGGGTCGGTAAACTCTATCATCACCTTTTTCTTTTCTGCACCTAAGCCATACTTTTCTTTTTGTTCTACTATCTTTTGTGCTTCCTTTACTAAATATTCCTTGGCTAAAAAGAAATTCAAAAATCCGGCCCCAGCAACCTCAATCCTTTCTACTTCTTTTACTTTCTCAATGCTTCCTGCTATCTTTTCTGCAAGCTCTCTTGGATTCTGTTTTGTTTGCTGTCCCAAGACCAGAGCAACATTTGAAGAATAATCTCCATGCTCAAAATTCTCTGGGTGCTCAAAGGTAACCTCAACATCTTGCGTAAGAACTTTCTTTATAAGTTTCTCTAATTTTTCAACTATCATAATCTATTTTTAATGTAGCATATTTTCCTCTACAATGAATCTATGCTTTAAAGAATAGCATATATGCCAACTTTAGCTGAAAACAGAAAAGCACACCATGATTATCAAATCCTTGAGACTATTGAGGCGGGTTTGGTGCTCACAGGGCAAGAGGTAAAAGCAATTCGCCAGGGAAAGATTCAACTAGCTGGATCCTTTGTGAGCTTCAGGGGCAAAGAGCTTTTTTTGCTGGGAGCTACTATTCCTCCTTACCAACCGAAAAATGCTCCTTTAAACTATGATCCTGACCGTGCAAGAAAGCTTCTCTTGCAAAAAGTGGAGCTCCATTCGCTATATGGAAGGATAAAGCAGGAAGGATTGACTTTTGTGCCCTTAAAGGTGTATACTAGCAAGGCCAAGATTAAGCTTGCCTTTGGCATTGCCAGAGGAAAGAGAAAAGGAGATAAGCGGCAGCTCCTGCGCAAAAGAGAGGCCCAGCAAGAAATGGAACGGGCCCTAAAACGGGGGTGAATTGCTTCGATAGAGGAAAGAACATTAATATGCAGGCTGAGGTTCCAGGATACTCACAAAAAAACCTGGGGCACCATAAATGCCAACATCTTTGCCCCTCAAAGGGCTCTTGCTGTAGCATAAACCTATAGCCATCCTCCTGCTGATCTCGATAGGCAGAACTGGGTGTCAATTATCGAGAAGGGCATTGTTTCGGATTCGGAAACTCTGCAACATAAACAGAATCAAAAAGAAAAGAGATTTCGCCCCATTTTAACTCTTCTTCTTGCATGAATGAGGCTATGCCTGAAGAAGTATTAATAGGATATCTTCTAGACGAGGGGTCATTCCCTCCACCTCCACATATTTTTGAGTTACGCAAATTACATTGGCAAAACAAATATACACAAACAAACAAATACGAGCAACTGAAGTTCGTTTAATTGACGAAACAGGAACTCAAGCAGGCGTAGTTCCTTTAGCTGAGGCTCTCGCTCGAGCAGAAGCAGCTGGTCTTGATCTCATTCAAGTAACTGAAAAAGTAGATCCTCCCGTAACAAGAATTGCAGACTACGGAAAGTATCTCTATTCGCAAGGAAAGAAAGAGAGGGAGGCAAAAAAGCATACAGGGGGAGATTTAAAAGAAATTCGCCTCAGCTTCAATATTTCAGACCACGACCTTGAAACAAGAGTGAAGCAAGCGGAAAAGTTTTTAAAGCGTGGGGACAATATCAGAATCAATCTTCGGCTCAGAGGACGACAGAAAGCATTGCTTGATCATGCAAGAGAAAAGATTTTAAAGTTTACAGAACAACTCACTATCTTAATTCCCATTCGAACAGAGCGCGATATGAAACTGGAGCCTCGGGGATTAACCATGGTGATAACGAAAAAGTAACATGGCCACCAAAAAGGCAAAAACAAGAAAATCTATTACAAAACGTTTTAAGTTCACCAAGAGTGGAAAGATTTTGCGTCGTATTGCAGGACAAGATCACTACCGAACAAAGAAAACCGGAAAGCAACGACGTCAGGCGCGAAAATGGACAACCTTAAGTATTCCTGACGCAAAGAAAATAAAAAAACTGGTAACTTTCTAACATGGCACGAGTAAAACGAGGAACCACTGCAAACAAAAGGAGAAAGAATGTCTTAAAACAAACCAAGGGTTTTCGATTTGGGCGAAACAAAAAGTACCGTCTGGCAAAAGATGCTCTCCGTCACGCTTGGGAGCATGCATTTACTGACAGAAAGACTAAAAAACGAGAGTATCGAAAACTCTGGGAGATTAAGATTTCTTCTGGAGTACGTGAACAAGGATTAACCTATAGCAAATTCATCCCTCTCTTAAAAAAACAAGGTATTACTCTGGACCGAAAAATACTAGCAGAGTTACGAGAAAAACATCCTGGAACATTTCAAAGACTCGTTGAGCAAGTGAAACAATAGAAGGGCTTATCCCCTTCTTTTGTTTTTACTTTTCTTTTAAAAAACGGTCCACAGTTCTTAAAATTCTCCTCGCATTGGCAAACTTAAGTTTCTCCATTGCTCCTGCAAAAGGCAGCCATATAAATCCCTTATGCTCAAAGGAAATCTTTATTTCCTTTTTCTTTGTTTGAGCAAGAAAGAACACAACGGTTTTAAATATAGTCTTTCCTTTTACTCGAAAATAATACTGAATATCTTCTTTAAATCCCGGAACAAAAATGATATCTTTTAGTCCCGTTTCTTCTGCAACCTCTCTTGCTGCAGCTTGTTTTTGCGTTTCACCTTTTTCAAGATGTCCTTTGGGAAAATCCCAATACTCTTTTTTTACGCGAGCTTCTGTGGGGTAGTGGAGTAATAGGTAGTAAAGCTCTTTTGCTTCTCTGCGGAATATAACAGCTCCAGCTGATTGTTCTTTTGGCATATTATTTAAGCAAGGTTAATAATTGTTTTTCAGAAAGAGTGTTTATCACATCGCTTTCTTTCGCCCATCCCCTTCTGGCTTGAGCAATACCGTATTTTAAAAACTGAAAATGATCTTTGTGGTGTGCATCAGAATCAATCACTAATTTTACTCCTGCCTGCACTGCTTTTGCAGCATATACATCTTTTAAGTCCATGCGAGAAGACCCGTTTACTTCAAGAACAGTTCCAGTCTTTTTTGCCACTTCAATAATCTTATCTATATCTACTTGATAGGCATCGCGCTTTTTCACAACACGCCCAGTGGGATGAAAGAGAATATCCACATGCGGATTTTTTATTGCTCGAACAATACGCTCTGTCATGTCTTTTTTTGACATCTTAAAATATGAATGCACGGAAACTCCTACTACATCTAGCTTGCTTAACGCCTCATTTGCAATATCTAGAGCGCCATCTTTTCGAATATTCACCTCAGCACCTTTTAAAATCTTAATGCCAGGAACCTTCTTTTGTACTTTGTCTATTTCCTTTGCATGCAAGAGAAGTTTCTTTTCATCTAGTCCTCTCGCTATAGAGAGGTCTGTGGTATGATCGGTAATCACAATATATTCTAATCCTTGTTTTTTTGCCTCTTTTGCCATTTCTTCAATGGAATGCTTTCCATCGGTCCAATTAGTCTGTACCTGAAGATCTCCTTTTAGAGCGTCATAGGGAATAAGGGTTGGAAGATTTCTTTGTAAGGCAGCTTCCACTTCTCCTTGGTCCTCTCTTAGCTCAGGTTCTGTATATTGCATGCCAAGAGCTTTATACACTTCCTCTTCTGTTGCGCAGGGAATAAGGGTTTTTCCCTTATACAATCCACGCTCAGACAATGTAAATCCCTTCTTTTTTGCCAGGGCTTCTATTTTCACGTTATGCTCCTTTGATCCGGTAAAGTACCAAGAAGCAGCTCCAAACACCTCTTGCACAACAACTCTTATGCCTACATCAAAACCTTCGTAGCTTTGCAAGCATATTCTGGTTTTCCCTTTGCTCAACACTTTTTCATGGGGAATCATGTCCACAAAAAAATCCATAGCTTTTTTTGGCTCTTTTGTGGTAACTAAAATATCTATGTCTTTAACTGTTTCTTTCATGCGTCGCAAAGAACCTACAACAACTGCCTGTTTTACCAGTCCTGACTCTTTAAGTTCCTCTTCATATCTTTTTGCAATGGGATATATATTTGCGAGCAATTGTCTTCCTTGAGACTTTTTAAGAAACGAAATAGCCTCAAGAATATTTTGCTGTTTCTTTTCTCCAAACAAAGGAAGCTTTGCTATCTTTCCTTTTTTTGCTGCCCTTTCAAACTCTTCAAGATTCTTTATCTTAAGATGTTCCCACAACTCCTTTATCATTTTTGGACCAATGCCTTCCACCAAAGTTAACTCCTCAATATTCACGGGCATTTTTTTTCTATACACCTGGAGCTCTTGTATTTCTCCGGTTTTTAAATACTCTTCTATTTTTCCTGCAATGCCTTTTCCCACTCCAGGAATATTTTCCAATCCTCCAAAACCCTCTTTTTGATATATCTTTTCTACATCTTCCTTGAGCGTCTCCAAGGTCTCTTTAACCTTCAAAAAAGCTTGCGGCTTAAAGGGAACTCCTTGTATCTCAAAATAGAGCGCAAGTTGAGAAAAAAGATAACTAAGTTCTTTATTTTTTATCTGCATAAATATATCAAAAGAATTTTTGAAACATATGTTCTGCCTTATTAAGCACTGCACGCTTTAGTAAAGAAATTCCTAAATGCAAAAATAGAATTAAGCCACCGATAGCCACCACAATTTCTACTGCTCGAACTACAAACGCAAAAGCTGCCCCGGTATGCGATGCTAAACCAAGAGATTGAAACACGAGAATCTGTAATGCTTCATGGCTACCTAGTTGCCCTGGGATCGGGATCAGCAAAGAAAGGAAGCTAAACCCAGTAATAGCTATAGCCGGGAAAAAGCCAATGAACTCCCCCAATAATGCTACAAGAACAAAGGTGCGAAGCAAGGTAAAAGACGCTTTAGCAAAGGAAAGAAACAGCCCTTCCCAAAATATCCGATTTCGCAAACGAAAAAAGTGGAGAAGTTCTTGCTCCATTTCTAAAAACCCGTTGGTTCCTGCAATACGAGGAAAAAACATTCTAACGATACTCTCCTTTCGATGTGATTTAAAATAGAAGAAGACAAGAGCCATAGCCAATACTCCAGCACCCAAGAGAATCCACCAAAAAAATGAAGAGATAAGGACACTTTTTGATATGAGGAGGAATCCAATTCCAATCCCCAAAAACAAAATATAGGCGGTTGCGTCCAAGAACCGCTCTATAGCCACAGAAACAATAGCGCGCGGCAAAGGAACTTTATGAAACTCCAAAAGAGCATAGGAACGAAACAACTCATTTCCAAAAAACACCATGGGAAAGAAAAAAGAAAGACTAAACCCCGCAAAGTATTGCTTAAGCAAAGAAAGGAGTGGAACTTGGTATCCCTGGTAGCGCAGAATTTCCCTCCAGCGCACCGCTCCCAAGGAAAGCATTAAGAGAGTGAGAATAAAGAGTAGCACTCCCCTTCCTCCCCAAAATTTCTGGATAGCGCTCCATACCTCATTCCACCCCACAGCTTGCATCACACTGGAAAATAAAATAATTCCCAGCACAAGGAATATAACAAATGCCAAGAGTCGTTTCATAATCTAAAATTATACCCTTTCTTTACATTTTTTCCTAGAATGCTATACAGAAAAAGAACAATGAAAGATATCCTTACTTTTTTTACCGAAATTGGAAAGATTAAAAACCTTCCCCAGAAGGGTCTTGTTTTGCGCAAAATCAAAGATCCCGCCCTTATAGGAGAGCACAGCTTCCGAGAAGCACTCATGGCATGGACTTGTTGCATGATCAGCGTCCCTCCTTTAAACTCGGGTAAGGCCATAAAAATGGTACTTATTCACGACCTTGCAAGGGGATATGCTGGTGATATTACTCCTTACGATCCAATTCTCAAAAAATATAAGAAGGCAAACCTTAAAGAGATATACCGAAAATGGGTGCGTCTTCCACAAAAAGAAAAACTTCAGTTTTTCAAGGAGAGTGAAAGAAAGGAGCATGCAGCCCTCAAAAAGCTAACGAAACGCCTTGCTCCTGCTGTTGCTCGTGAAATCCAACAAATATGGCAAGAATATCGCACTGGCACTTCAAAAGAAGCGAGGCTTGTATACCAACTCCATATGGCAGAAAACTTTCTTCAAGCACTGGAATATTGGAAACAAAACAAAAGATTTCCCATTATTTCTTGGTGGCAACAAATGAAGGAAACACTTTCCAATCCGACCCTAATAGAACTTTTAGCACAAATTGATAAAAAGTTTGCACGAGAACTGAAGAAAATATAAAAGGGCTTGTCGATATTTCGGCAAGCCCTTTGCTTTGTGTTGAGAAACCTACGCCACGTATAGCTGTTGTTTCATATCTATTCCCTCTACGTTAAAGGGAATTTCACGTTGGAGCTCCCCAAGAGTAGTCACAATCACACGCGCATCGTCTTCCCTGAACTCTCGAGGGGCCAAAAGTATCGGAAAGCATTCGTTCATGCCGGAGCGTCGGCCATAGCCTCTTATTCGCCCCCGACAAGTATCACAAGGAGAAAGAGCGATGTAATCAAACTCTTCCCCTTCTCGCTTCCCAACGATTGCAATGGCTTCGCAGTAATCGCCCACACCCATTGATTGGGTTGCAGCTAGAGCCACCTTCTCTCCGCACTCGCACAAAGCTATCTGGTCTGGGTCTTCCACGTTAGACCCACCGACCATACAAGCTATCCCTTTTCGTACTCTTTCTGCGCCCAGCCTTCGTAGAGCTTCACGGAAATTTTCCTCCCCATCGGGGTGAATCCGTATGGCTGCTCCAACGGCCCAACGTCCCAGAAGACGATTATAGGCATAATTTGCCTGCTCTGCTGCCAATTCCACCAATTGTTGATCTGCTTTCGGCAAATCAAGAAACCTGACATGCTTGACAGAGTTTATGGTGCTCATAACTTTCACTCCTTTAGCTTAAGCCAAGGGGCATAAAGCTTCTCAACGATGAAAGGTGCGTCTTTCTCTATACCACATTAATAAGAAATCTTCAATATTTTATAGGCAACTTTCACAGAAGAATGAACAACCACGGTCTCTCCTTTCACCCTTCCCATAAGAGTTTTTCCCACGGGGGATTCATTACTAATCATGCCAGCGGTTGGATTTGCCTCCATAGAACCAACAATAATGAACTCGTCTTTCTCTCCATCAACTTCAACAAGCACCTTTGCTCCAAGATACACTTCGTTTCTTTGTGCTTTAGGAGGAGATACGATAATTTCAGTGTTCTTAAGAATAATTTCGTATTCTGCTAGTCGTGCTTCAAGTAAACTCATATCTTCCTGGAAAGAAAGGTACTCTGGATTTGCCTCCTCTGAATGCCAGCTACTTGGTATCTCATCCCCAGTTATCTTTTTTTTCTTAAATTCCAAGAGCGCCTTATAGTCCTGCTCAATCTTTTTGAATCCTTGTTTTGTAACGTAATATTTTTCTTCCATCATGGTACCAAATTATCTTGTGTGAATGAAAACAAGTCCCCTTATAGGAACCAGATTTATTGATACTACTTCATCAAAATTTCTTTTGGTCAACAAATCCAGCCACAAATCTTTTTTCCGCAAATCAATCCTGTAAACATCTTTAATAATTAACATTGTTTTAGAGCATTTTTCATGCAGGGTTTATTGTATAGTTTCCAAATAGTCTTGTCAATAGTAGTAAGGTTTCTAAAGGGATTATTGGAAAACCCTTTAGAAAGTAACTCTTTTCTCTATCTGCACGTATAGCACCATGTTTTACTATAGAAGAATAAGATATGCTGTCAAGGCTTTCCTTTGTCCTACAATCTTGGTCGAACAGTTTTTGGAAGAGAAGGAATTTCTCCAATGTAAACTTCAAAGCGATTAATACCAGGGGCTCTTCGTATCTCTTTTTCTACAAAACGCTCAATATCCTCCAAATTTCTCCCCAGAACACTTATCAATAGATTATACCTTCCTGTAATCTTAGCTATGTGATATACCTCCTGCAAGCTCTCCATCCTCTCTATTAAACGAGGTGTCGCCTTCTCATCTCCCTCAATCTGAAGATGCGCTGCTATAGTATAAAGATGATCAATGTTCAGAGTAGCTCGTACTCTTAACACACGTTCTTTTAACAAAGCGACTCTATTTTTTACCGAAACTGCACTTAAGCGAATTTTTTTACCTATTTCAACAAAAGACATTCTTCCATCTATTGCCAAAAAAGAAATAATCTGCAGATCTTTTGCATCAAATCGATCCAAATGCCAGATAGCCTCTGGTGTATATTTCCAGATAGAGAAATCTGCTAAGTTTTGCCGATCAATATACGTTGCAAATTTTATATCTTTGATTTTTAGGTTTTCTTTTCTCTGACGTAATCCCTCCATAGATCTTTTATACGCCTTGCCAGTAACAACATCTCCATCGACCACCAGTACTTTTCTGCCTCGCACCTCCTTCTCTTTTAAATTTGCTGCGTCGTCTTCCATGGCAAGCAACGTGATATTTTTCTTCTGCCCTATAAGCCATTCATGTAAGGCTAAAGCATACCAAATACCATTGGGCTCAAGATAGATGATGCAACCAGGATCCTTGCCAAAATACTTCTTAACATCCTCTCCTACCCCTTTAAGAAAGCGCTGAATAGGTTCGTATTTTAAAATATCCTTCATAAAAACATTGTACAGAAAGTAAGGAAAGTGTCAAAGCAAAGACTTTTGCATGGCGACACCTTGCTCTTCCTCTTTATTAAAGATTTGAATTTTACCATACTCTCCATCATACCCAGGTTCAATCTTTACTTTCCCCTCTCGCACTCGCAAAATTCCTTGTGCAATTTCCGGCGAAGTTACTTTGGTCAATTCCTCTTCTGTCGCATCCAGCAAGACAGTAAACTCAGTTCCAATCTGCAAAATGAGTTTTTCATACTCCACTTTTCCTCGCTTTGTACCAACCCCTTGATGTTGAGCATCTGCAATAATTTCCTGCAGAGGAATAAGGGATTTGTAGGGAATGACATTCTTTGGTTTTTCTCCTTCTCTTCGATCAGCCAACTCTGCTACACGATTAAGTACTCCTATAGTCAGCGGCCTCTTGCACACATGACACTGATTGTTCTGCTTTTTTGATTCCTCTGGGCTCATTACCACATTACATAAACGATGGCCATCATAATGATACTTTCCCTCTTCTGGAAAGAACTCTACAGTATACAGAAATTTCTTTGGATCTTTTTTTACAATAGCCTCTCGCAGCGCAGGATAGCTTAACTTTGTATCAAAAACATTTACCTCTCTTCCAATCTTTGGCAAAGAATGAGAGTCTGAATTGCTTAAAAAAGTAATGTTATCCAGTGCAGATAATCTCCAGTTCATTTGAGGGTCAGAGGATAATCCAGTTTCAATTGCATAGATATATTTTGTGTATTCATCAAAACACTCCTTTAAAGAATCAAACCCTGACTTTGAACCAAACACAGCAAACCATGGAGTCCAAATATGAGCTGGGACTACCAAAGAAGACGGATCAGCTTCCAGTACAATCCTTACTGCCTCCTTTGCATCCAGCCCCAAAATAGGCCTACCATCAGATTTGAGATTCCCTATTAAAGAAAGTTGTGTATTTATTTTCTCTACTGCAACTATAGACGGAACTATCAGGAGAAGATGAACCTTTCTAACTTTACCTCCCTTTTTATAAATGCAACTGATTTCACTTGAAAAAACAAATCTGGTCTTGCCTCCTTCTTTTCTTTTATACAATCCTTCCTCTGCTGGCTCCAGTTCCTCTTTTAATTCTTTGAGCCATAAAGGGTGCGTAAAGTCTCCTGTTCCCATAACCTGAATACCTTTCTTCTGAGCCCATAAATCAAGATTGCAAAGATTCATCTCTTTTGAGGTAGCTCTTGCGAATCGAGAATGGATATGGAAATCAGCAACTAATTTCATTTTACGAGCTTTACTCCAATGCCAGCTATGAGCGAACCTCCAAATAAAAGGAGGCTTGCAAACATAGACCAAACAGCAAAATTTAGCATTTGCGCAATACTGCCTGCTGGCAGGAATCCCTCCAATTGTTGCCCGAGCAAGTCAGGAAGCTGATTTTGTAAATCTTCAAGAGAGCCAACAGAAAAAGAAGAGCCCACAGATTCCTCCTTGGCAACTAAAAAGAGTTCTGGCGCATCATTAGTTCCAGTAAAAATCAGATATGAGGAAAAAAGCGAATAGAGAATAATACCTATGCCTGCTGCAAGGAGGATAAATCCAAGAATCTTTTGCATAATTATATTAATACTTTTTGCATAACGTTTTTGGGGTAGTTTGCAACTTTTCTTAAAAATGCTCGATGGTACCACTCCCACACCTCCTTTGCTGCAAGAAATGCCTGAAAGTCCTCTTCTTTTCCTTCAAGTTCCACAAACTCGGTTTCTCCTTTTGCGTAAGACCATTGATGATTACACCATTCATTCCCCCCAGAGATTCGCTCTTTCCCACTTTTCATGCTCCTTTTAGCCAAACATCCTTTACACTCTTCATATTGATCAATACGCAAAATCCATCGAGTTTTTGCCTGAAGCTTTTTTTGAACCCCTTTATTATATGCATTAAGGTAAGCTGCGGTTTGCAAAGAATGCTCATCTCTTATGGCATTTCCAGTTTTTAAATCTACGATTCCTCTTGTTCCCTGTACTTCAGCTACCATGTCTACGGTCCCTGCATACCCATTCTCAAAGTCATATACCTTACACTCAATATCCTCTTTTGGACTTATAATACGCACGGTGTATTCCTTTCTCCATTGTTCAAAAACACGAAGGGTAGGCTCAATTTCTTTTTCTGCCTCATGCATCTCTTCTTTTAGAATTTTTTCAACAGCATAGTGTACCTTGTTCCCCCACTCAGCTGAGCGATAGCTTCCAGCAAAAAAAGGTCTTGATATGAGCGAGGTAATCGCAGTTACCCTTGGCATCCACATACCCTCTACCTCATATCCATACCTATGTTTGAAGTAATCAATACTCATACATTCACTTTTTCTTTTCAAAAGAATACAATTCTGGATTTTTTGTAATAATTTCCATGTTACAGAATAATTCCAAACATTGTTTTTACTCCAAAGCCAATTCCATAGGCAAACCCTGCTGCAACGCCTCCTATCAACAGCATCTCCAATCCCGCTTTTATAAAATTCCCTCCAGTGATAAGAGTGCGAATACTTCCTACCACAAAAAAAGTAACAGCAGCTAATACGCTAGAAATTAAAAACTGCTGAGAAGATGATATTAAAAATAGATAGGGAATAAGAGGAGCTGCTCCAGCTACCATGAAAGCCGTAAACGTTACTCCTCCATGCTGCAAAGGAGTAACTATATCGTTATTAGGAATCTCTTCGTTGTTTTGCAGTTTTTTCTTTTTTTCCAATTCTTTCTCAGAACGAATCGCCAAGAAATTGGACGCTCCCATGGAAAAAGCATCTGCCCCCAAAGAAGCAAGCCCCAGTATAATAACAATACCAGGAGACAAGAGTGCTCCTGCAGCTCCTGCCACTACAGCAAACGTGGTAACAATGCCATCGTTTGCTCCATATACGAAATCTCCGATATAGACGCCCTCTTTAAATCGCAGGAAAAATTCCTTGAGTATCATGAGCTCTTTTGTTTGCGAACAACCACCTTGGGCCAATCATCGTAGTGAAACACTCCTTGAACAATAACCCCACCCAAAAAGCCATAAAACGCAAACGGAGAAACAATAAAAAAGCTGGCAATAGCAGCTGTAATAAAGATGGCTAAAAAGATTAACCAATGATGAAGATGTACTCGCCAGTCTCCCACGCTAAACACTAAAGAAGGAATATGCTTCCAATTGGGCGCAGAGGTTTTCCTTCCTGCAATAAAGCGAGCCGCAAAGTATCCTGCAAGCAAGGCAAATCCTAATTCAAAAGAAATAAGCATAGGCAAAGCTCCCAAAGACGCTCTAGGAACAGCCTGCATAATCTGTGTTCGTGGTATTTTTGCAACAATTCTTCTCATCTTGTACGCTTCCTATTATAGCAGAACGTCAAGTTGGTATCAAACCCCTTAAAACTACACCTTTTTGTCTAAAACCCAAACTCACGAGCCACAAATCCTTCAAACTCTCCGGTGTACTCTTCTTCTGCCATTTCAGCATTATCCACCCTGGCAAGACCAGGTCCTTTATTTGTCCATTCTATAAACTCTTTTACTTTTTCTTTTGGTCCTTCAACTATAATTTCAACTTTTCCATCTAGTAAATTCTTTGCAAATCCAGTTAATCCAAGTTCCAAAGCTTTTGCTCTTGCGCCTTGCCTAAACAAAACCCCTTGCACCCTTCCTGAGATAAGTAGATGAAAACGAGTATTTTGCATAATTATCCTTCCAATATGGGTGCAAGTTGTGCGCTCAACATCCAAA
>Ga0208879_1001544_pt1 | contig 21535 bp, 12 predicted proteins | sample Knorr_S15_td_Bot_FD_185605 | JGI IMG/M metagenome (GOLD analysis project Ga0208879, IMG submission 185605) | Marine microbial communities from Southern Atlantic Ocean transect - Knorr_S15_td_Bottom_ad_5009_LV_A (SPAdes) (version 2) | ecosystem: Environmental > Aquatic > Marine > Oceanic | place...
GTCAGTAGCGTCGATTACCTGCCATCTATAGCTGAAGCTGCTGGGTGCGACATTCCCACCGACCGCGACATTGATGGAACGTCGCTGTTAAGCCTGTTGAAATCCGATGGGCAGCAGTCGCTTAATCGTTCTGCCATCTATTGGCATTTCCCCCATTATCGACATTCTCCCGGTCCCTATTCGATCATCCGATCCGGAGACTGGAAACTGATTAAATGGTACGAAGGCGGTTTTGAACTCTACAATCTGAAAGACGATCTGTCCGAGCGTACCAACTTGGCAAATGGGATGGCTCTTAAGGTAAAAGAACTTGACCGCCAACTCACGTCAGAACTATCCCGCATCGGTGCGAAGATCCCAATACCCAATCCCAACTATGTCAGTAAATCCAAGTAGACAGATTTTCTGCAGTGCTATTTTTTGCGTGGGGCTGATTTAACTTCCTAACGGCGCTAATACTTGTAATATTCCTCGACAAAACTCTGGCAGGTCATCTGGCTTGCGGCTTGTGACATGATGATTGTCAACAACCACGGGAGCATCTTCCCAAATGGCTCCGGCATTGACCAGATCGTCCTTGATACCCGGACTGCCGGTCACGCGAATGCCTTGATAGACTCCTGCTGAAATTGGAATCCAGCCACCATGGCAGATTGCAGCCACAAGTTTGCCCTGTTCATGAAAATGACGGACGATGTCGAGCACCAACTTTTCGCGTCGGAGTTTATCCGGCATGAAACCACCGGGGACTACCAGCCCGTCAAATGTCGCTGGATCAACATCACTGAATGCTGCATCAGATTTACAAGGATAACCATTTTTGCCGGCGTAGACCGTGTCAGCCTCTAGGCCGGCTACTATTACTTCCGCTCCCGCTTCGATCAAACGTAGTTTTGGATACCAAAGTTCCAAATCTTCATAAATATCGCCGACGATGATCAGGATTCGTTTATTTGCTAGGGGCGTATCCATGGGAGTATCCTTAACTGTTAGTAACAAGGGGGATCGGTTAGCTGCGGGTCTTTTAGGATAAAGCCAGTGAGACGCGACAACAAGATGGAGCGATTTCCTGCAAGTTGTTATTTCCTGCCTGACCACAAATCCATTGCTGGATCGTAATCAGGATTGGGATTCATCATCTGCGCAGAAACATCTTCCCGCCATCGATGAAGTTTTTCTGTAAGCTCTTTTGTTTTTTGGACTTCAATTTTCGACAAATCGTTTTGCTCACCAATGTCATTTGCTAAATTGAAAAGTTGAACCGTTCCGTTTTCGAAATAGTCGAGCAGTTTATAATCACCATCACGGACCGCGCCCCCGGGACTTTGCATTCCATGATTACTGTAATGTGGAAAATGCCAATAGATTGGCCCTCTGTCCATCTCTTTCCCGCGCACTAAACGGGTAAAACTCTTCCCGTCAATACCCTTGGTTTTGTTTGCCACGCCCGTCATTTCAAGGATCGTGGGGAAAAAGTCGGTGCTGATTACAGGTTCAGCACAGACGGTTCCTATTTCACCACGATGGGGCCATTTAACGATAAGAGGGACTCGAATGCCACCTTCATAGAGCCAGCCCTTGGCGCCACGCAGCGGCAGATTTGACGTGGAAGCAGCCGAATCTAACTTTTCTTTGGGCATAATACGCCGCGGCGTACCGTTCATGGCAGACATTCCGCCGTTGTCGGACATAAAGAAAATAATGGTATTATCCTCAATACCATGTTCCTTCAATTTCGCCACAAGCGTTCCTAGACTCTGATCTACACTCTCTACCATTCCGGCGAATTGGACATTGTCCTGTTTTTGTTTGACCTTCACTAAATCGTTGGGATAGGATTTGTAGGTATCTGCGTACTCTGGTAGCTTTAACAATTCATCCAATTCAGCCCTCGATGGATAAGTTGGACTGTCAGGATTTCCTTCGAGAATAAAGTCTGGTCCGGCCTGAGTCGGCATGCCCGCCAGTTTCTTTTTGTATTTTTCAACGAGGTCGGGCCTGCCGTGAATAGGGTCATGCACAGAAAAGTGTGACATGTACAGTAGAAACGGCTTGTCCTTATTCTTGTCAATAAACTGTGCGGCCAGTTCAGCTAAGCGGTCGGTTACGTAATCTCCCCCATCGAGTCCCGGAATCTTTTGTGGGTCGTAAAAACCTCTTCTCCCAAGATTCGAATTAACGGAATGTGGTACATGCAAGTCAAAACCATGCTCTGTCGGATTGGTATCTTGTCCGAGGTGCCATTTTCCAAACAACGCGGTTGCATAGCCTGAGGCTTTCAACACCTCAGCAATGGTAGTTTCTTCATGGTCCAGACTCAGCGATTTATCGGGATTCAATAATACCTGGAACGCAGTATTCCCTCTGCCGTTGAGCCAATCTGTAAGATTTAGTGTTGCCGGATACTTTCCTGTCAGGATACTGGCTCTTGTCGGCGAACAGACGTGGCAGGCGGCATAAGCGTCGGTAAACCGAACTCCTTCGGCTGCAAGTCTGTCGATGTTGGGCGTCTCGTAAAAGCGACTACCATAGCAGCCAACGTCAGACCAACCGAGATCATCGACAAGAAAGAAGACAACGTTGGGCTGTCGCGCTGCGGCAATGGGGAGGGTGTTGGCGGTGAGACCACAAATATAGAGTACGGCGATAAGGCCGATTCGATACGGGCTTTTCATGAAAAGTGTTCCAGTCAGTTAATGTAGAATACCCGATTATAGCAGGAGTTAACAACTCTACTGCACGCCAACCCGGTCCGCCTTGGCGGACGGTTCTCTTACTCGCTAACATTTCAAAAACTACTAAAAATCAGAGTTGAGTATCAAATGTAGAAACGTAGATATGAGGGGGCATCTGAGCTGCAGAGGCAGAGGACGACTACGGAACTAATCCAACTCACGAACCACGCGAAACCCGAGGACGTTGCCCCAGTTATCAGCGGGCGCCTCAGCGCTGGAAGCGGAACGAGTGGAATACGAGTGGCCGAACCACGACCCATCCCGCAAAACAAAATCCTGGCACCATTCCCTAACGTTGCCGTGCATGTCGTACAGCCCAAACGCGTTGGACTTTTTTAGTCCAACTTGGTGAGGGTACTCTTCACCAATATCACCAGCGTTTTCATCGTACCAAGCGTAATCACCAAGTTCATATTCGCCGTCGCCAAAGCTCCAAATTGTTGTGGTTCCTGCCCGACAAGCATACTCCCATTCAGCCTCTGTGGGCAAGCGATAAATCTTGCCTTCCTTAGCAGTTAGCTTTTTACAATACGCCACGGCGTCACCCCAGTCTACATACGACGCTGCGTAGTTGGGGCCTTCTTTGAGGTCTTCAAGCCATTCAGCAATCCCGGTGCCCATCACGGCCTTCCACTGCCCTTGTGTAACCTCCGTGGTTTGCATATAGAACGATTTGCTGATCATGACTTCGTGTTGGTGTTCATCGTCCCCTCGGCTCCATTCATCCTCAGGCGAACCCATCATGAAAGTGCCAGCAGGGATTAGTTTAAGCTTCATGCCGATAGTGTTGTTTATTGGAGGACGAGCTAGAATTTCAGCCTGTTCTGCAGCAACCTTTTCAGCATCGGCCTGCATCCTCAATCCATCGGCGTTGCTGGGATCGAACGCTAATGCCGTTTCCCAGTCCAGATTTGCAATCGCGGTTTCAGCGACCTTCGCGTTATTATTAATCTTGATGACCACACCAGTGATTAATCCAACTACGACACCCCCCGCCGCGATTACCATGGTGACTAATACCTTCTTCCGAATAGACGCAGACGCTTTATCCTTAGCTTCTTCCAAAATCAGCTTATTACGGGCATCTAAATGTGCTTCTCGTTTCTCAAGCTGTGCCTTAAGCTCCTGTACTTCCGGACGACCCGGCTTCAGCTTTAAAAATTCATCAACGAATGCTAGTAACCCAGCAATGTCCCTTTTGGTGATTCGATCACGAACTATGCCTTCAAGTTCCTGCAGGCGTGACTGCTTTGTGGCTAGCCGCTCAGATTGCGCATCTGCCGTATCGCTAAGGCCGCTAGCGGGTGTTTGTCTCGCTGCCGGAGCGTTCTGCCTGAGGGACTGCAAGTCCGTTTCAAAATCATTTGCGATTTCGTGAGCGATAGCTTCTTTTAATTGACCGGCTAGACGGGAATACTCCGCCTGACGAATCTGTTCCAATCGTTCTATAAATTCACCACGCCATTCTGCGTATTGCTGAAGTCGCGAGTCCGTTTCACTTGCCACAACTTCGGCTTTTTCGATCGCCGCTTCAAACTCAAAGTCAACCAGTAATCTTTCAGCTTGATCGCGCGCATTTTTGAGATCCGCCAGTGCCTTTTCCGCAAGAGGGTCCTGCAACGAACCGCATTCACCACAAGCTTTATTCCATTTCTGAATCTTCATTTGACATTTCAAGCATTGCATCTGAAGACCAGCACCACACTCAACACAAAACTTACCATGAGCGGGATTGGGGACTGCGCACTGCGGACACTCGCCTTCGGCAAGAATTCGCGTTGTGTCCATCTTGCCTGAATGAGCGTTAAGTATCTCTCCACGCATTTCCATGGCAGATTGGAATCGTTCTTCCTTTGATTCCTCCAAGGATTTGGCAACAACGAACTGGAGCTTGGGAGGGATGGATGAGATGTTGATTACCTTAGGACTCTTACCGGTCAACATCTGATAAAATGTTGCTGCTAGACTCCAAAGATCACTTCTATGATCGGTAAACTCCGCTCCTTGTCGCTGCTCCGGTGGCATGAAGTCCAGGGTACCAATCACGGAACCTTCTATCGTCATACCTGCGTCAGCGGTGTCATCCTTGGCAAGGCCAAAATCTGTCAGCTTTGGTATGCCATCTTCGGTCATTAAGACATTAGCGGGTTTGATGTCACGGTGGATGATACCGGCGGCGTGTGCTTTGGCCAGTCCATCACACAATTGCCCGAAGATGTTAACCGCTTCATCTATCTCGATAGGCCCTGCTTTACATTTCTCTAGCAGGCTACCGCCTTGGACACATTCCATGATCAGAAAGGGGCCGTCGGTGGCGCGGCCATAGTCGTAAATCTGAACGATGTTAGTATGGTTCAAGGCAGCAATCGACTGTGCTTCTGTTAAGAACCGCTGGACCGCTGTTTTACTGCGGGCCGCTTTACCTAGAATCCGTTTGATAGCGACTTTACGATTTAAGCGTGTATCAGTGGCGAGGATAACTTCACCCATGCCACCTTTACCAAGCACACCTTCTTCGGAATATCGTTCCGAAAGATCCTCTAACTTCATGCCGTCATCAAACAGTTCATCATTGATGTTTGCATCACCGAAGGTGGACTGATCGCCAAGGCTATGGGCAGCAGTATCGCCGCCCATGGTCGCCCCGTCACCGAGTGACTGTTCCGTAGGATCTTGTTGTTCTTCGCCGCTGAAGGTTTCACCTCCGAGGCTGTCTTCGTGGTCTGGCATGGTGGCTGAGTAGTGTTGAAAAATTAGAAAGCTAGCAAGTACTCATACTACCCCAGCAGAAGATGAATAACAAACGTAGGAACGTACTGAGTTCGATCGAATATCCGCGATCCGCTGACTTAGGCCTTACAACAAAAGACAACAAATAATGTTCGTTGGCGTTTGAAGGCGACAAAATGGGGAACGCAACCACCACGTGCATTCCGCTTAAGATCCTCTTTCACGTGGCGGCAGACAAGATATTTGTGAGTTCATCAACATTGACATTGATGATTTCGCCGAAACGCGCAATAGTTCGAATGTATTTCATTTGCGTGGCTTCACTTGCGTCATGTAAGTTGTTAACCGCATCAATGTATTTGGATCGGGCCGCGGGTTTCCCTTGAGCTGATACGAATTTTATGGCTTTGTTTGCTAAAGGACTCCCAACCAATTTCACTAACGCCAAGTGCTCATCCTGTTCCACCCTGTCATCCGCCAGAATCATCATCATACAAGCCCATAAAATTGCGCTTATATAGTATTGCTCTTCGGTTTCGTCGAGTGCTCCGTCTCCCTCACGGTTGAGCCGTTGCGCAATCGATGAATCTACCTCGGACAAGCGGATCCCATGAGGGCCTTTTCCGGATAATTGGCTGTACTCAACGGATTGACAGAACTGTATTAAAGACCATAGTCGGAGCGGAAAGGATGGATGTGACGCGTGAAGCGTCCAGCCGGAATATTCGGAAATCTCAGGATTTTCGATTTGTTGCATAAATGCGCTGGCGTCGATTCCCAAATGCGCGGACGATAATCCACTGGCCAGTTTCATCATGACCTTAGCCGCAATATTTATCGATGAAACGCCCAAAAGGCCTATCCGATCGGCCGACAGTTCCTGATACCTACTAATCGCGTATCTTCGTAGGATACCAAGTTCACTGTGAGGTTCCTGCACACCGTTATCATTTCCATGCTGGAAACCGCAATGCCCCATTTCGTGAGCGATCACAAAATCCAGTTCGTTTTGCTCCATTAATCTAATTAGTCCGCTGTGAATGACGATTACTAGTTTGTCATGCAAGCCTGGCGCAAAGACCATAGCATTGGTGCTATCTTCATTGACGATAAACACATCTGGGGTTTGGCATATTTCAAGCCGTGTTAGGACCCGCGAGACGGAATCATAAATGAGCGGAGCGGTCGATGGCGTGACTCGCAGAGAATTGGCCGATATTCGCGATATGATCTTTTGATACGCGATAGCGGGATCCATTTGCGCGTTTTCAACGCTGAGATCTAAACTAAACCTCAAGAGTTGACAGACTTCTTGAAAGCTCACGTTATTTAGCTCCCTTGCTCAATTGCTCATCGACGACGACTAAGCAAGACATAATCAATTTGATTCGAGCAGTTGCATCGGAAGCAACGGACGAAGGTGTACTCGACTGCCTGCGACGCCATTTTTCGTATTCGATTGTCAACCATCGATGCTGATTTTCAAGAGATAGCATACGAGGCACTCCTAGTTTCGACAAATTCGGGATTGCTGGGTCCCCGTACATATCCATCATAATTTTGCCATCGTTAACTTCTTGGACTTCCTCGTCAGGCAAGCACAGTTGTTGTGCAATATATCGTAACGCATTAGATTCACGCTTTTCAATTTTATTGTCCGCGACGGCAACTTCCACACACACGTTGTACGCTATAAGACAATATTCTAAATCGCCGGCCTCTAGGAAATCTTCACAGTAAGACGAAATGAGGGATTTAGCGGTGTTTCCCCGTTGCAGCAACGCCATAGTATCTTTAATGCAGCTTACGACCTCATCTTTACGTTGGTCGGCGTCATCGTATAACTCGGCTCGGTCAAAGAAGAATGACTTTATGACCTCGATCTCACGACGTGAGATCGCTCCGTCAGTTGCCGCCATGGCGACCGCTAAAGCGGCAACTTTTTGGTCCATTTAACGGTTCCTTGAACGGCATGTGATTGAATCTATAGGCGAATCCTTGAGATTTTCCGGTGACCTAAAATCAAAAAGAAAGCCTCATAAGCAGCTCGACAAAAAACAACCTGTAAAACACTGCGACCTAGAAATCGAGATCGTCGAATACTTTGGGATCGATATTAATTGGGACTGCAACCGCCGTGTCACCACCGCCAGCTGCGCATGGAGGGAAAGATTCACGTTTTCCAGACTCTACGTCCAGTACGCTGCAATGTATCATGCTGTTTTTGTCATATTCATAAGTGATTTGTATTTCCTTACCGGAAGGTCGGTCACTGGGCAGGGTCATTTCGTGTTTCACGAGAGTTGTTAGAAATTCAGGATTCGGGTCATCCCCTTGGACAACCGAAACCTCGACGATTGTCTGATTGTCGTTGGCCGTGTAAAAGGTCTCGGTTTTTTTGCAGGGCACGGGCGTGTCTTTGGGAATGATCACACTGAATTTATCGCGGCGAAAAGCGTTGGAATCGTCAATAACGAATGTCCCGTGAGAATGGGATGCTACATCAATAAAGGTTGCTTTTGCAAAATCCGGTAGTTCAACCTCCCCCATTTTGGCAAGTTCGCTGGCGGCGTGAATTGCAGCTCCCAAGGCCACTGCTTCGTCTGGATTAATCGATCTTATCGGTGGTTTGCCGAACTTACGTTCAAGCATAGATTGTACTGCGGGAATGCGCGTCGAACCGCCGACCATAAGCACGTGGTCGATGTCTGAGGCCGAGATGTTTACGTTGCTGAGACATACGTCGACGGCCATCTCAGTCTGTCGAATGATTGACTTGATACGGGCATCGAAAGTGTCACGTGCCATGGTGACGTCCACTACGTCACCGTCACCGGTGACGAACTTTACGCCGTTAACTTGTTGACGAGCTGAAAGTTTGTGCTTTAGTGAGACAGCTTCCATAACTAATGCGTATGAATCCGGACTCTCGAGTAGATCCCACCGCGTGGAACTGTCCACGATGTGTTTTCCATATTGAGCAAAGTACAGGTTATCGATGTGTTCAGCCAAAGTGCGGTCAATATCCCGTCCGCCGAGATCATTATCACCCTCGGACGTCAACACGGTCACTTCATATTTACCTTTGATATCCACAATGCTTGCATCGAAGGTACCGCCCCCAAAGTCATAAACGAGCACTCTTCCGGTTAAGGAACCGGTGGCTGCATAGGCTAAGGCCGCTGCGGTGGGTTCATTGATTAGTGCGATGACCTCAAGTCCCGCGAGTTCGGCCGCATCTATGGTCGCTTTACGTTGGATCTCCTCAAAATAGGCCGGAACCGTTATGACGGCTTTGGTAATTTCACCGGTAATCACCGAGGCGTCCCGGACAAGTTTTTTTAGGATCATAGCGCTAAGATCAACCGCTGAGTACTTTTGGTTCGAAAATACTCTATTCCAATTGGAATCACCCATTTTGCGTTTGAAATCCCAAGCGAGCAATTCCGGTAAAAGAGCATCGATAGCATTTTGGCCCACTAACGGGCACGTCGGGTCTTCAAAAAGAATGGCTGACGATGTTGTTTTCAGACCATCAATATTTTCAATAATTTCCGGTTTGTTGGCGACGTTTATAGTCGCGACCGCAGAATACGTGGTTCCTAGATCGATACCAATAATGGGAACAGTCATCGTGCAAGACGCCTTTCAAAATCAAACTTGTTGCCGCAAAAGACATTGTGAGTCTTCCTCAAGAAACGGTAGATGAGACTAAACGTCTATTTTAAGTTGTTCTCGAGTAACGGTCAAGTAATTTTGGGAACGACGCATGGAGATAACCGTATGCAGCGATTTGTTGTTGTGACACGTATCAACTACAATACGAGGGTATTGTATTTGTTCGATAAACTAGCATCTAAGACAAATATGGAGCAGGAAATGTCAGACGCGAAACATCCCATAGAAAACAATGAATCCACGAATGCGTCACCTCTTGCGGATAACGATTCCGGTGACAAGAAAGCTGAGTTACTGGAACTGTTCAAGAAAATTCACGGGTTCACCGAACCGTTAGCGCGGAATTTTGAGGTGATCAAGGACACGCTCAACGGCCTACACGAACACAATGAATCCGCTTTAACTTCTTTGATTGACCTGCATAAGATCGCTTTCAAGATGAACAAGGTCCGGGGCACTGAACTAGTCGACCCAACAGATTCGTGTAAAACATTTCTCGATGCAATCACGGCGGAGTTAGAAAACTATGTGCAAATCATAATTCCGCAGCCCGATGATTCTTTGGACTTGAATAGCATGAAGTGCATAGGCCGCGACGTCACGGATCGACCATTCGATAATGATAAAGTGATAACTATCGAACAATGTGGTTACCAAGGAAATACTCCGGCCGGCCGCAAGGTGTTTTCCAAGGCATGGGTGACGGCGTTCAAATGCGAAAGTGTCGGTGCGTTCGAGAGAAGTCGCGCGATTCCAATTGCTGATGTCGAGTTGGCAGAGAAAACCGATCTCCAAGACGCTCGTTTACCACAAATCGCCTCGTATTGGAAAGACATTGTCTTGGTGTCGGTTTGTCTTATCGTTTTGTTATTTAGCTTGTTGAATTTGTGGTTCAGTGACGCATCTGCGTTGTTTCAAGAGGTGGAAACTGTTTCCAAACTTGTATACGAAAAGGATTATAGTCAAGCCATAAATAAGATAGACGCATACGATTGGGGTGATTTAGAGCAATGGTCAATAGATACTCGTAAATATTGTAGAACCATCGAATCCGGCGTCGGTAAGGACAACGCTGCCAACATTTCAACCGACAGTGAGTCGCAAAATGACAGTGGTGCCGAAGTTGCAGACCCACGGCAAGAGGACACCGAGGAATAGTAAACGTGTTGACCAGCATTGCGGCGAATTGGATTCACCGAGTATCCGCAGGTTAGCACTTTAGATCGTAAAAAGGAGCTATTTGTGGAAGGTTTGATATGTCCGGGGATTATTATCTTTATCATTGGGAGTTATATATGGAATGCCATCACGGGTTCCGATGACTCTCCGGCGGTCCTTGAATACCAACAGTCGATCGACAAAGGGTTAACACTTACAACCTCAACATGCGATTTTTCAGATCCCAACGAGGATCCTCTTTTAGGCGTCGAATTGTTTGTGGAGGGCACAATTGAAGCCGGCGGCGATAATCTTCCCGTCGATTGGGTGGTGACAATTCGAGATATGGAGGGAGATGAGGAGCACGCAATTCTTTGTGCCATCGCAGATTACTCAGAAGATGATTGTTATTTTTTCACGTCTGAAACTGAGTTGCCCTACCATGTAACGATTATAGAGGAACCGTGGTTAGTTACGTCAATACCCTTGTTCGCCCTAGTTGGACCCAAAAAAGGTGATCGGATTTGGGAAATCAATGCATTTATTTTCCCGCGCGGCAACCGCACTGATCCGTTAAGTTTTGGGACCCTCCGAATTAGTCATTCGCAAACTTGTGTTGGATACACCGAACATGAGGCTCATAGTCGACAACAGGATGAGAACATCGCAGCCCTAGCAGTGTCAATGGCTGCGGCGGACGGCAGAGTGTCGAAACGGGAGATGGCCATCATAAAATCCTTCTTTGCCCAACGTGTTTTAGCCTACTCAGATGTGGACCATCGAAAGGCGGCTCTGCAACAAACGATGACTGACACTTTGAGAAAGCTCCAGGGCGGCACAACCACAAAATCACTAATTGTTGATTATTGCCGTGAGTTCCGCGATTCTGGTGACACCGAATGCTGTATTGATGCGTACCGGTTATGTGCACAGGTCGCAGCCGCGGATGATGTAATTGAACTCAGGGAAGAAAACGCGCTTCGGTTCATCGCGAAACAGCTTAAAATCGATGAGGAATTAGTTAACGAAATTCACGACGTCAACATCAAGATACACATGTATGACGTCGAAAAGATGCCGGGCGTAAACAGACTGGGCATGCCAATAGGTTTAAGCCTAGAAAATCAGCAGGATTGGTTAACTCAAGAATATCGAAAGTGGCGTAAACGGCAAGGCAGTTCAAATCCTGAGACTGCCAATGACGCCACGGAACGATGCCAACTAATTTCAGATTGCTTGGGCGAGGTAGACACGCAACTTGAACAACTCCGTTAGCGCACACATGAATGCGTGCTTTTCGCGGTTGTTGGATGTTCCGCTATTTTTATGAATTCTATCAATTGAGTCTTCGGGATTTTTGCTCCGCCTCTGCTTTATCGACTCGTAAGCGAGGTATCCGGCTTTGGCGATTAGCGGACGACGGTGCGGAATGATCCGCCTTCTGGGATGTCTTTATTATTTGTCCGCATATACCCACCCGGACGCACGCACTAGCTCAAGGCTAATGAAATCTTTTCAAACTAACTCGCATTGATGGACGTTACCCACCCGAAATTCCACAAATAAATCGATTCTCTAGGATATTAGGCGTAGTGTTTGGGTAACACGAGAGAAGTGCCGCGTACGAGGATCTTATATTATGTAAGAAAACAACTTGGTAAGGTCGCGTTCCTAATATACCATTTGACTAGAGGAAGTTCCTTATAAATTGGATTGAACAGCTATGACAACATGGTATTGGGTCGACGAGGGTAAAACACGGGGTCCGAGTAGCTTCGAAGATTTGATAGCTGCATTTGAAAGAAAACAGATAGAAAGCGACACTCAAGTAAGGCATCAGCTTGACAATGACTGGGTTGATTTCCAGTCGGCGCTTATGCATTATAGAGAAAATGGCTCTAAACCTTATAGCACGAAAATTGACCTTCCTCGTACGTCAGAACAACCATTCATTCCCACTCCTTCAATTACCCTTGGTGCCGCCCCTGACCCTAGAGAATTGCCTGCTAAGACACCTGACGCGGAGCCTGATGAAGTAGTGGATTTTAACGGCGACGGAATCATCGATTTAGCGTTGGTCGACGGTAACGTTGATGGAATATCTAATCTTGGCATTGTCGACAAAAGTCTCGATGAGTCTCCTGAATCCACACATCATGATACTTCTGGGAACGGAATTCTTGATCTGAGCCTCTTTGATTCTGACCATATTGGTTTTATCGATTCCGCGGCCATGGACACCCCTGCAGCAAGGGCATTTGATCTCGCGGATTTTGACACCAACGGTGTTGATCTTGCCGACGGGATAATTATGGACTTAGTCCAGGACGAAGTTTCGGACGCAGATTGTGACCACGTTCTCGATACGGTCGGATTTGAGAACGACGCGACGGAATGATTGATAGCGGCGGGGATGAAAATGATTGACTTGGATGGATTTGTTGAGCAGGGAGGTAGGTTACTTCATTTCCTGGCTGATCTGCTGGGATCACATAGCTAGGTTTTCCATTTGCTAGCTTCGACTACTGTCTACGCGCGACATGTTCTAACAATATTTGTGCTAGTGGACGAGAACAGCGCGTTGAAGAAAAATAGATGGTAGCATAAGGTAACATAATGAGCCTCCTTTATGACCTATAGCCACCACTAGAATTTCAGTTCGAATCTGTAGATACTTTTCACTGGGTCCAACACTACGATGAACACTATTAAATGTACATGCCCTTACTGCAACCATGTAATGAGCTTGCCGCGGGAATTGGTCGGAAGGCAAGGAAACTGTAGCGAGTGCAAAAAGGTCGTTGAAATTATCGAGGACACGAGCACGAACACAACAAGCGCCGCCGAGATCCAATCGAAAAAGACTAATACAACTGTTATCGATACTGCCGGATCAAACATAATCGCGGAAGATGATCTTAAACATCGTTTAACGGAACTCCAACATGCAAGAGAGCAATACGCCTTATTACACGGGATTGTTTTACAAGATCAAGCTAAACTGGATGAAGCGGTTGGTTTAAAATCCGACTTCTATATCCCATTAGGAAAAGCTGCCTATTTAGCACACACCAAGGGCGAAATCTCTGAAATTAACGCGCTCTATCCGCTGTTAGGAGCGTATTCGCAAATTGAATCATTTCAGACAGAATTATCAACACTGACGGCAAGACCAGTAGAAGGGATATGGATCAAGATAAAAACAAAGGTGGCACAGATCTCGTTAAGCCAAAAGATCAAACGACTACATAAGTCGACACCCCTGTTAGAAACCGCCATCGGCAAAAGTTTGTTCGACAACGAAACTTTTGCATCCGTAATGTCGCCCACAACAGAAACTGTATTGTCTGAAATTTCCGCGTGGCAGGAGAACATCGCGACCCTAACCAGCGCAGTTGATGAGTCCACTGCCAACCTAATTACGTTTTCCGATGAATCGGCCGAAACGATTTCATTGCCCCGGATCGAAAGTATCGCCACGATTGATCACGCAATTTCCATCTCCCAACAGTCTTTGGCAGAATTACAGGCACCGACTGACGCGATGGTCCAATCATCACTCCACCCAATTGCAGATAGCTCAAATCCTACACCCGTAGTTAGCCCGAATCCTACACCCGTAGTTAGCCCGAATCCTACACCCGTAATTAGCCCGAATCCTACACCCGTAATTAGCCCGAATCCTACACCCGTAATTAGCCCCTATTCTAAACCCGTAAATAGCTCGAGCATTCAGGGCCTGACGCCCATGGGCACTTCGCTTAACGTATTTCGGTTCCTGTTCAACTTGTGGCCATTCTTTTTCGTGTACGGTCTACCGACCAACTTTCGACTCGGGGTCGGTAATGGCCTTTCACCAGAGCAAGCCGTTGAGGCAGTTACGACAGCCTTCCTTAATGCTGGTTTTAAGAAACGATCCTTTGGTGCTAGTCTGGTAAGCGGAAATACAGTAAAGTGCCCTGGGGCAATCACCGCCATGAGAGACGTTCGAATAAAGGCGGATCGAGCTGGCATCGTTGTAATTGGTCACACGAGAGACGTTTCCCGTGTCCTTGGTCCGTTAGGACTCTCTCGATAATACATTGTCTGTATGCGGTAATCGTCGCGGAAGATAATCCCAAGTCGTTATTTTCCGCTGAAGCTTCTTTTTATGTCTTAACGAGGAGTTTGATTACGGGAAGATTAATTGTACGATCGTGCTAGCAAATCGTGGCACACTGATTCGTAACAGACAGTAGGTTTAGTTCAGCCTATCACGTACGATTACGAAGATGAAGCAACCGACTGCAACGAGGATCAATGGCCACACGTAGCCACCAAAACCAAAGACCACACTGGTGATGGCGACTGCAACGACGCAAACGGCTGGCTTTGCGAATTTGAATAACTGTTTATTGCGATTAATTTTTTCCTCAACGCCCTTCAAGATTTGTTGCACCTTAACATCCTTAATTCCCGCCGTCTTAATATCGCTGAGGTAAGTTTTTATCTCATTTATCGAATTTTCATAGCCCCTATTAGACAAGTGCTCCGCACTAAGAATGTTTCGCCGTTTGGCTGATAACGCCTGAATCTGCCGCCGCAGTCGTAGTGTTGTCGAAGTTCGATATTCCTGTCTAATCGTGCCAAGCAGCTGCACCGCCTCGTCAAACTGCAATTCGTTCATCAGTTGTTTCGCTTGAATAACGGTTTGTAGATTGCTAGTATCAATGCGTGTTTCATGGTCAATGATTTTTTGTCTCAATTCCACAAAGTCGTCCTGATCAGCCTTCAACTTTAGGGACTTGTCGATAACAGGTAATAACCCTCTAAGTTCGTCGCGTTTCACAGCCGTCGTGATTTTGTGGCGCAGGTTGTTTAGCTGGTTAAGTAAATTGCCGGACTGGTTTTTCAGATCTTCAAGTTGTTCATTCGAAACCTCTTCAGATACCGAGTTAAGCATTGCCACTGCTTCTTCGTACTCCTGTTCTTCAAGTTGTTGCAACGCCTGATTGATAGCGGCAGTTCGGGTTTGAAGCATGTCAGCGTCACGCTGCTCAAGCTGCCTTTTGAAGTTCTGTACTCCTGGACGATCCGGCTTCAGTTTCAGGAGTTCACGCACGAGCACTAGCAACCCAGTAAACTGATTTTTACTGACTCGATCACGAACTAAGCCGTTCAACTGCCTAAGCCGGACCTGTTTGGTGGTTAGACGTGAATTAACCTCCTCTGCCGTGTCGTTACCGTTTATGGACGTGTTAGCAAGAGACGGTGCAATCTGCGAAAGAGTTCGCAGACCTGCTTTGCAGTCATATGCTTGTTCGTGAGTCGTTGCTTCCCGAAGTAATTCTTCTAAACGTGCATGTTCTGACGTTCGTGATAACTCGAGCCTAGTTGAGAATTCTTCATGCCAAACTGCATACTGTTGAAGTCTCGAGTCCTTTTCTTCTACTAAAACTCTGGCTTTCTCGATCGCCTCGTCGAATTCTAAGGCGATCAACAAGTCCTCCGCTTGATCGTGTATTTTTTTGAGGTCAGCCAGAGCCTTATCCACAAGCAGATCCTGCTGCGCACCGCATTGACCGCATGCTTTATTCCATATTTCAATCTCTTTTTGACACCTCAGGCAGTGCACCTGTAATCGAGCACTACATTCTCGACAAAACTTCTGATCGAGAGGATTACGCGTTCCACACTGCGGACATTCACCCTCACCAAGAGTTCTTGATGTGTCCATCTTCCCCGAGTGCGCCTGAAGTATTTCGTCTCGCATCTCATGAACCGATTGAAATCGATCTTCTTTTAATTCCTCTAAGGCCTTAGCAACGGCGGACTGAAGCTTGGGCGGTATCAATGAGATATTGATCACCTTAGGGCGCTTACCGGTCAGCATCTGATAGAACGTCGCAGCCAGGCTCCAGAGGTCACTGCGATGGTCAGTAAACTCCGCTCCCTTCCGCTGCTCAGGTGGCATGAAGTCTGGCGTCCCGATCACAACTCCTTCCATCGTTTTCTCTGTATCCACACTGTCATGCTTGGCCAAGCCAAAATCTGTGAGCTTCGGCACACCATCTTCGGTCATTAAGATATTAGCGGGTTTAATGTCACGGTGAATGATCCCGGCAGCGTGCGCTTTGGCCAGTCCATCACAAAGATGACCTAAGATCGCAATAGCAGTATCTACCTCGATAGGGCCTGCTTTACATTTATCCAGCAAGCTACCGCCTTGAACACATTCCATGATCAGAAAGGGCCCGTCTGTACTACGACCATAGTCGTAGACTTGGACAATATTATTATGGTTCAAAGCAGCAATCGACTTGGCTTCGGTTAGGAAGCGTTGAACGGCTGTTTTACTACGCGCTGCTTTGCCTTGAATACGTTTTATAGCAACTTTACGGTTTAAGCGATTGTCCGTAGCGAGGACAACCTCTCCAAAACCCCCTTTGCCAAGCACAGGTCCTTCGGTGTAGCGAATAGATAGATCGACCAATTCCATGTCGTCATCAAACGGATCGGCTTCCACGTTAGCATCATCAAAGGTGTGCTGGTCACCAAGGCTTAAATCAGAGATGTCCTGCTGAGGTTCGTCAGCGGGATTCTCGCCGTCAAGCGTTTCACCTCCGAGGCTGTCTTCGTGGTCTGGCATGGTGGATGAGTAGTGTTGAGAAATTAGAAAGCTAGCAAGCTTTCATACTACCCCAGCGGGAGGTGAATAACAAATGTATGTATGTAGATATGAGGGGCATACAGAGGTCGAGGATGACTACGGAACGCTCATATATATAATATAAAATGACAAATTTCCAACCAACCCAATCACACCTAAAACAATGCCCGCTAAAGCCAAATGGTTTCCTTTTTCTGTGCCTTTCGAGCCTCCTTTCATCCCAATTATTCCTGTAATAATTGCGGTTACCGATAAAGGTGCGAACATCAAACATACACATCCAATGGTGCACGATAAAATGCCCGTAACCAATGAAGTTATAGCAATTGGATTCAATTCTCGCCGCGAAGACTTTACTCCGTCACCCCTGCCTACAGATGAATGAATATTTACAGAATCCTGTAAACGCAACGCCTCACTATTAACCGTCTCCCAATGATCTGCTTTTTCTTTAGCTACCTTTTGGCTGAGTGCTACTGTCAACGAAGTTTGGTGATCCGGCGCAATCCTGCTAAGTATTTGCACCGCCGCATCAAACTGCAAATGTTCCATAGCCGACTGTGCCTCTAAAATATATGGCGTGTTGCGGGCATTTAACTTATCTTCACGGGCGATGAGCTTTTCTTTCAGCTTGGCTAAATCGTCTTGATCAGCCTTCAGTGTTAGACACTCCTCGATAACAGGTATTAGATTTGAGAGTTGGCTGCCATTCACAGCCTTTGTGATTCTGTCACGTAGATTGTTTAGCTGCTCAAGTGAATCACTTGCCTTTGTTTTTAGGTTTTCGAATTGTTCGCTGGACACTTCTTCTGAAACTGTGGTAAGCGTTGCTACCGCTTCCGCGTACAGTTGTTCACTAAGTTGCTGCGTCGCCTGCTTGACCGCCGCATCTCGGGCTTCAAGCAGTTCAGCATCACGCTTCGCAAGCTGCTCTTTAAGCTTTTGGACTTCCGGGCGGTCCGGCTTGAGCGTTAAGAGTTCATTGACGATGGGTAGTAGCCCAGCGATTTTCCGTTTGTTGACTCGTACACGAACAATCCCTTCAAGTTCCTTAAGACGCGATTGCTTTGTGTTTAGACGTTCATTGATTTCATCTGCTGTATCATTGATGCCAGTAAAGGGTATCAGTCGCAGTGAAGGAGCGATTTGCGTTAACGTCTGTAAACCTGCTTCATAGTCATAGGCCTGTTCGTGAGCCAGTGCTTCTTGGAGCAGTACTTCTAAACGAGTATGTTCCGATGTTCGTGATGAATCGATCCTGGCTAAAAACTCTGCATGCCATGTTGCATACTGTTGAAGGCGCGAGTCTGTCTCACTTGCGACATATTCGGCTTTTCTTGTCGCCGCTTCAAACTGTAAATCAGCCAGTAAGCTCTCGGCTTCATCGTGTATTTGCTTGAGGTTCGCCAGAGCCTTTTCCACAAGCGGCGTCTGCTGTGCACCGCAGTCGCCACATGCTCTATTCCAAATCTGAAGTTCCACTGCGCATTTCAAACACTTTACCTGAAGAACTGTACTGCACTCGATACAGAATTTACCCTGAGAGGGATTGGGGGTTGCACACTGTGGACATTCGCCCTCAGTGAGCGTACGCGACATGTCCATTTTCCCCGCATGTGCCTGAAGAATAGCTTCACGCATCTCGAGAGCCGACTGAAATCGTGCTTCCTTTGATTCCTCTAACGCTTTGGCGACGACCGACTGCAGTTTCGAAGGTAAAGACGCGATGTTGATCACCTTGGGACTTTTGCCAGTCAGCATTTGATAGAACGTTGCTGCCAGACTCCAGACGTCACTGCGATGGTCAGTAAACTCCGCCCCCCGTCGCTGCTCCGGTGGCATGAAGTCTAGTGTCCCAATCACAGCTCCTTCCATCGTCATTCCAGTATCAGCCGTGTCATCCTTGGCCAAGCCAAAATCTGTCAGCTTGGGGATGCCATCTTCGGTCATTAACACGTTAGCGGGTTTGATATCGCGGTGAATGATACCGGCAGCATGGGCTTTGGCCAGTCCATCACATACTTGGCTGAAGATTTTGACTGCTTCGTCCAGCTCGATAGGACCTTTTCTGCATAGGTCCAGCAGGCTACCGCCTTGCACGCATTCCATGATCAGAAAGGGGCCGTCGGTGGAACGACCATAGTCATAGATCTGGACAATGTTGTTGTGATTCAAACAAGCAATCGACTGTGCTTCGTTTAAGAATCGTTGGACCGCAGTTTTACTACGTGCGGCTTTCCCTTGAATACGCTTAATCGCCACCTTGCGTCCAAGACGTGTATCGGTAGCGAGGATAACCTCACCAAAACCGCCTTTCCCAAGCACACCTTCTTCGGTGTAGCGAGTCGATAGATCTACCAGTTCCATCCCGTCATCAAAAAACCCGTCGTCCGCATTTGCATCACCGAAGGTGGACTGATCACCAAGGCTATGAGCAGCGGTATCGCCGCCCATGGTCGCCCCATCACCGAGGCTCTGCTCAGCACGGTCCGCTTTCGCGTCGCCGTCTAGTGTTTCACCTCCGAGGATGTCTTCGTCGTCTGGCATGGTGGATGAGTAGTGTTGAGAAATTAGAAAGCTGATCAGCGTTCATACTACCCCAGCGGGAGATCAATAACAAATGTAGGTGCGGGGATATGGGGTCTTTCAGAGTACAGAGTTCAGAGCAGCAGAGGTAGAGGATGACTACGGAACTAATCCAACTCACGAACCAACCGAAACCCGCGACTGAGGTTACGGTCACCAGCGTCGAACCTACCGCGGGTAGCGGAACGAGCGTGACGCGTGCCGCCGCTCCACGACCCACCCCGCAAAACACGGGAAGACCCAAAAGCTGGACCCGTTGGATCTTGTTCATGAGACTGTTTATAGTATCCATAATAATCGTGGCACCATTCGTTTACGTTGCCGTGCATGTCGTACAGCCCAAATGCATTGGGCTTTTTTAGCCTTACTTGGTGAGCATACTTATCATTAATATCCCCAGCGTTGCTAGAGTACCAAACGTAATCGCCAAGTTCCTTTTCATCGCTGCCAAAACTCCACGTTGTTTGGGTTCCTGCCCGACAGGCGTACTCCCATTCAGCTTCTGTCGATAAGCGATACGTCTTGTCTTCCGCCTCGCTCAGTTTTTTACAATACGCTATGGCGTCATCCCAGCTTACGTACGACGCTGCGTAGTCGGTGCCTTCTTGGACAACTTTTTTGCCCTTCCACGGCTCGGTGCCCATCACGGCCTTCCACTGCCCCTGAGTAACCTCCGTGGTTTGCATGTAGAACCGCTTAGTGATCGTAACCTTGTGCTGGGTTTCATCGACCTTGCGATCCTTCTCGGTTTCTGGAGAACCCATCGTGAAAGTACCAGCAGGGATATTGTTAAACGTCATGTCAAGCGTGTTGGTTATCGGCTCACCAGCTAGGATTGCAGCCTTTTCTGCCGCAGCCTTGGAATCATCATAAATCTTGATGCCGACGGCAGTGATTAACATTAACGCGACGCATATCGCCGTTATTACAACCGTGACTAACTTCTTCTTACGAATAGATGTCGCCACTTTATCTTTAGCTTCGTCAAGAATCTGTTGCAGCTCAGGGTCCTGAATTTCAGCCAAAAAATTGATCTCGCCTAGGTAATCACTAATATTCTTAATCGCAACTCGATAATCCTTATTAGACAAAGCTGCTGGCACAGCACTTAACAAGCCCTGACGCTGCGCATAAAATTCTTTTGCCTGTTGCCTGAGTCCATTCGTAGCGATTGTCTGATATTCCGGTGCAATCGTACCAAGAAGTTGCACCGCCTCATCAAACAGCGCCTGCTTCATATGCGACTGTGCCTGTGAGATAATCTGCTGATTACGGGCATACGTCTGTGCTTCGCGATCGATGAGGTCCTGTTCCAACTTCACTAAATCATCTTGATCCGCCTTCACAGTTAGGCACTCTCGGACAATAGGCAATAGACCTTTAAGCTGGCTGCCATTCACAGCCTTTGTGATTCTGTGACGTAGATTGTTTAGCTGCTCAAGTGAATCACTTGCCTTTGTTTTTAGCTTTTCGAATTGTTCGCTGGACACTTCTTCTGAAACGGTGGTAAGCGTTGCTACCGCTTCCGCGTACAGTTGTTCACTAAGTTGCTGCGTCGCCTGCTTGACCGCCGCATCTCGGGCTTCAAGCAGTTCAGCATCACGCTTCTCAAGCTGCTCTTTATGCTTCTGGAATTCCGGACGATCCGGCTTCAGCGTTAAGAGTTCGTTCACGATCCGTAGTAACCCAGCATCTCGTTTACTGAATCGTTCTCGAACAATCCCTTCAAGCTCCTTAAAACGCGTTTGTTTTGTGGTTAACCGTTCACTGATTGTCGCGGCTGTGTCTTCGCTGCCGCTGACGCCCAAACCAATAGGAATCCACGACCCCAAACACGGTCGTACCTGTGTAAGAGCCTGCAAACCAGCCTCGTAGTCAAATTTTTCTTCATGTTCAAGTGCTTGAGATAATTGACCCTCGAGTACAATCAATTCAGCAGCTCGTCTTTTTGCGACCTCTTCGATAAACTCATCAACCCAGGCAACATATTCTTTTAAGT
>Ga0208879_1001550_pt1 | contig 21499 bp, 14 predicted proteins | sample Knorr_S15_td_Bot_FD_185605 | JGI IMG/M metagenome (GOLD analysis project Ga0208879, IMG submission 185605) | Marine microbial communities from Southern Atlantic Ocean transect - Knorr_S15_td_Bottom_ad_5009_LV_A (SPAdes) (version 2) | ecosystem: Environmental > Aquatic > Marine > Oceanic | place...
CCAGTCCTAAATTTTAATTTATTGGTTACTTGGGAAGTAATATCAAACCGGAATTCATTGGTTACAGCTAAAGATGTATTGAAAAATCGATCGTGCCCGCCAAAGGACTGTCCTTCATTCCACCCGATAAAATAAAGAGAATCCATATTATCAAAAAACCAGCCGCCAGGGCGAAAAAATTCATTACCATGCCCGGCTACATAGGGATCCTGAAACCAATCATCAAAAAATACTGCATTATCATAGAACAGTTTATGGTCAACATACATTTCAGGAGTGAGCCAGTAGTCCCCGTTACGATTAATACATGCTTCAGTTAAAATGGGGCCATCCCAGACACCGTTATCATTTGCATCTGTAAAACCTTCTCCCTCATCCCAAATTCCATTGAAGTTGCCGTCATTAAAATCTTCAGCAACACTCCAGTTGTAATTCCCGGGTTCCGGCGCACCATAATACCAGCCGCTGGTCCAGTTACCGGGGCCTTCTCCATCCCGCTTGGTATAAAAAACAGTATCATTCGAAGTGGTATAGGGAACGACATTGGGATTATAAGGGTCTGAAAAACCACGTTCTCCTGCGGGATGAGACCATTCAAACCAATCTGGATAACCGTCATCATCACTATCACGTAGTTTCACACCAGAGAAAGAGCCCTGTTCAAACCGTGACAACCTTGCTGTGTAAAATGTCCTGCTGGTTAACTGATGATTGAATTCAAAAGCAAAACGCCGGGTATCCCGAAATAATTCATTCTGTCCCAGATCCCAGTATAAAAAAGAGCCTGGATTAAAAATTTTCCTATGATCAGATAAAGACCAGTAGGAAATATTTAACCGCAGCTTGTTGGTTGGATTGTAGGATAATTTACCGAAGATATCCCAGGTATTTTCAAATCCAAATCCCCTGAATCCAGCGGTTGTATCAAAAGGATGAGCGAAATTTTCGTTGTTGATTACATTCCCTGGATCACCTTCAATGTAGCTTATATCATCATACTCATATACACTGTAGGACCTATTATCGGAATATTGCCCGGAAACCCAATACCGCAGTTTTTGATAGCCGGGGAATGAACCTCCAAAGCCAAGGGAATAGTCGTTAGACCCTCTTAAATCATCATATTCTGATCCCATAGCAGCCCCAACCATACTGGTTTCATATTTAAATTTATACTCAAACTTCTGTCCGCCTGATTTTGTATGAATATTAGAAATAGCAGACATGGCATCACCATATTCTGCATTGAAACCGCCTGGCTGCCAGTCCAACTCTTTGATCGCAAATAGATTTAATTGGGTTCCTCTTCCAATCCCTCCAAAGATAGGATTCCGGATGTACATGCCATCTATCATATAAGCAATTTCACCGGACCTTCCACCGCGGACATGAACTTCTTCCAAGCCTCTTTCCTCGTGGTCAGGGATAGCCTGTTTTCTGCTTCGTACTTGGACAACACCGGATTGAAGTGAATACAGTTCCGATACATCCCTGATAGGCAAAGCTTCTATTGCATCATCACTGATTGTTATTTTTTTTGCAGTAGCGCCGGGATCCATTATCGCCCGCTCAGCTATAACTTCAACTTCTTCACCTTCTATCGCAGCGATGGGCAAAGTAAAATTAAGCCATACAGTTTGATCCATTATCACATGCACATTTTGTCGAGTTTCTTTTCGATATCCCATCATGGAAACTGCTACAGCGTAGGTTCCTACTGGAATGTTGAGAAGAATGTAACTTCCGTCACTTCCGGCAAGCGCGCCCATCTGAAGTGACTTGATGAATATCTGAGCTCCTATCAATGGATTCCCCTCTGTATCAGTAATTTTTCCGCGAATGGTTCCATCTGTCCCTGCCAAAACAAGAGACTGCAAACTAATTGAAAAGAAAAAGATAAAAATGATAAGGTGTAATTTTTTCATGGATTACTCTTTCCCTAAAAATCTTCTTGATGGATCGGTTGACCTATTCTTTGTATTCCAACTTTTCTGCTAATGTGAAAGGGTTCATTTTCAAATTCCGTCAGATCCTGTAAATCATCAAAATTTAATGTATTGGTTTGATGTAACATTTTGCCCCCAGACTGCGAGTCGCCAGATCTAAATTCAGCCAGTTCTAATACTGAAAAAACTTCCCAGCTTTCGCCACTGCTCCAGAATGGTTCACCCCAGCGGGTATACACTGCATCTTTCACAATTCCAATGCCATCGGCTAACCAGGAAATATTTTTTTCACCATATTCCACTCCATTCCCCAGCAACGTCATAGTCATTATACGTGTAACCCGGAAACAAGGATACGTTATGTCAGCGATTGTTACTGAATTTGTATCAACTGCATAGGATTCTTCAATATGATAGTCACCAAATTGTGTCATCATTGTTGTATCTGTTTCAACCCGTTCTCCATCTCGTATCGAATTCCCAACTGAGTACAAAAGTATATCTCCGCGGGCAAATATTTCATACCAGAATTTATTTTCCTCATCAGTAAAAGCAAGAGGACTGCCATTGATTAGATCATCAATATTTTCATGATACCCATAATGTTTAAAATAACTGGGATGGATCAATTGATATATGTGGCCTTCCGATTCACCCTGTCTGAAAAAATGATAGTCATACTCGCGGATTTCCGCAGAGGTTGAAGGGTCAATGCCATTCCATTCAGTTTTAGCAATGTTATAGGTATTACTGGTTATAAATTCCTCATCGGTAACCGTAATAATTTTATTCGTATAAAGGGTAATTACACTATCAATATCTTCGATTGCCCTCGTTACCGTATCGATGATGGTGATTTCTTTAATTAAATCCCTGTATACGATTCCGAATCGTGTCAAAAGCGAATCGCCCGGGTAGATACTCAGCAATCTCCTGGGTTCATCTAAATCAGGATAATTATCGTAAGATACAAGAAAATTAGCCGGTCTTTCATCCACTCTCATTTTATATAATTCATCACCTGCTTCTGCATTATAAACACCAGAATTGTCTTTATCTACAAATTCCTCAGCAAGATCAAATCTGGAATTTCCGCGATCACAGAATTTAGTACCATCAGCATCCTCGATAAGTACAGTCCCTGCAGGACACTCTGAAGCTTCCTCAACTTCCAATTCCGCATCATCCCATTGTCCATTACAGTTTCTGTCTTCAAAGGGTTCATCACCCGTGAAGACATCATCTGCATTTTTATCATAATAAACCTCAGCTCCATCCCATGTTTCATTCCCGCGATCACAAATACTAGTACTATCATTAATTTCTATAAACACGGTATGTTCTGGACAACCTGAAGCATCCGCGACAATTTCTTCAGCATCATCCCAAATTCCGTTTGAATTACAATCAGTGTTTTCCTTAAAAACCAGAGAATCTAACCCGAATATTTTTTGGGTAAACTCAAAATAGTGAACCATGATTGTATCACGTGAACTCATTGATTCAGATCTCACAGTTATTTCGTAACGATCAATAAACATTACCCCATCAGCAGTTGTATCAGCAGTGTCAACTACGGCATCCTGATAAAGCGAATCCAGGATATCAACGAAGGTGGAATCATAGGCAACAGACGGCTGCACATTTGTGGAAGCTTGATACCGTTCATAACCGTAATCCCAGTTCAATCCATTTATATTTGTTATTTTTTCCGAGTTAAAGGTTACTTTCTTGTCATTTATGACGGAATTTTTCCTCAGGGAATCTATGGGGGTTATATCAGCATAACCAGAGTCAGCAATCATCTCAGGGGTAATGATCTCATAACCAGTTAAATTTGATTCCCCGTTTTCCAGTGAATAAGCTTTATACAATCTAAAATTTAACGTGTCCTTTTCTGGATTAAAAAGGTCAGGATTATTTAAAGAATTAGCATCGTAACGATTGTATTTTATATTGAATCCATCTTCAAAATTGAAAAAATAACGGCTCAGCAAACCAACATCTCCCATATCAGGGTCGTTAAGAGTATATTGCAAAGCTATAGCCTCATCACCCTCCTGTTCAACGGGTTCTTCGCAGGCCCAATTGACCAGCGCCATTGTAATCAATAGATACAGGAGTGTATTATAGTTATTCATCAATAAAGCGGAATTTAATTAAGTAACTATTTTCCTCTGGTAAATACTCAAAAATTAATTTCAATTTGTTTTTCACTTCTAATACTTTTTCAAAAATTCTTCCTAGAATTGAATTAAATAAATGGAGGAATGAGTGTTATTTTCTCCTGCCGTTAAGAATTTTATCAATCAAACCATATTTTTTTGCTTCTTCAGCACTCATGAAGTAGTTCCGGTCTGTGTCGCGCTCAATCTTTTTCATTGTTTGTCTGGTACATTTACTTAAAATCTGATTGATTCTTTTTCGTAAACGGACGATCTCATCGGCCTGAATCTTGATATCACTGGCCTGACCCTCCGCACCTCCAAGAGGCTGGTGGATCATAATCCTTGAGTTCGGTAAGGAAGAACGTTTTCCTTTTGCTCCGCCTGCAAGTAACAGCGCACCCATACTCGAAGCCTGCCCGATGCAGATTGTTGAGACATCAGGCTTGATAAAATTCATTGTATCAAAAATCGCTAACCCGGAAGTAACAAAGCCTCCCGGTGAATTTATATACAGGTGAATGTCTTTTTCAGAATTATCCGCTTCCAAAAACAATAATTGAGCAATGACCAATGAAGCGACATTATCATCAATGGAAGTGCTCAAAAAAATAATCCTTTCCTTCAACAAACGGGAATAGATATCAAATGCACGTTCAGACCGTCCTGATTTTTCCACCACCATAGGGATTAACTGGGACATTGGGGTTTTACTCATGAGCGTTGGCCTCCAATTCCTGCTGGGTGCGTATTTCTGCTGTTTTCACAGTGATTTCCTTAACCTTAACAAATTCCCGTACAACCGCTAATACCTTTTTTTCCATAAGATCATCCTCTACCCGGGTGCGGTTGCTGGGTTTTTTAAAGAATTTTTCCGCTTCCTTTCTATTCGTGGCATGATCAAGTATCCGGTTAATTTCCGCTTCCAGATCGCTTTTTGGCACTGCTAAGCTATGGGCTTGAATAATAGCTTTCCTAATAAGATACCACTTTAAGTTTCTCTCAGCAACCGGTTTATAATTCCCTTTAATCTTGGTTTCATCAATTTCTATATTTGTGTTCTGCTTCTGCACATCTTCCAAAATATGGCTCAGATACAAATCAACCATGGATGGGGGACAATCCACCCCAACTTTTTCAATAAGTGCATCTGATAACTGCCGTTCAAACAATTCATCAGATCTGCGAGCATAAGATTGGTCTATTTGTTTTTTTATCTTTTGTTTCCATTCCGTCTCAGATTCAGTACCGGGATCCACCTGCCTGACAAAATCCTCACTGATTTCAGGCAATTCTTGTCTTTCAATATTAATAACTTTGACTGAGAAAGATGTCTCTTTTCCATTTTCATCCGGAATTTTTACCCTGGCTGAATCCCCGGCTTTTACACCTTCAAGATTTTTCTGGTTCTGCCCGGTGAAAATACCATCCCCAATTTTCAGATAGCGTTTTTCGACCTTTTCACCGATGATTGTAACACCTGAATCATCCAATTTCTGCAAATCCGCAAGAACGTAATCACCACTTATCGCGCCATCTTCTACGGTTTTAACCTCCGCATTGGCTTTGCGAATATCTTCAATCGCAAGTTCCACATCTTCTTCATCAGTAATATAATTATGTTTCTGGACTTTTAAATTGAGTTTTTTCAGGGGAGGCAATGTGACCTCCGGTTCAACCTCAAACAAAGCTTTGAATGAAAAATTCTCGCCATATTTAAATTCCAGGTTATTCACATCCGCTTGGTTCACCGGGACAAGTTCCTTTTCCTGGAGCGCCTTCATATAAAATTTCCTGAATGATTCCTCCACAAAATCCGCTTCAATAGCAGGCAGAAAACGTTTCATCAAAATCTGTTTTGGTACCTTGCCGGGACGAAAGCCGGGCAACTTTGCTTTTTTCCTGAATTTCCCTATGGTTTTATCAAAATCATCGCAGAGCTCCTCCCAAGGAATATCAATAATCAATTCCCGGGAAAAGGAACTTAATTCATTGATTTCTATGTGCAAATTATAGTGTAATAATTTTATTTAGGGAAATGGAACGGGAATATACAATAATAATTATTATTTGGTAATCATTAATTAGGATTAGAATTAAGATGTCAAAACTTAATTCAATCCAAAATCTTTTATTTGGAGCACACCTTTGTAGATATAATACATCCCTGCCATTTGAATAATGTGATAGATATCATTATGATTAAAATGTTTATGCAGGCTAAAACCCTTCAGTTGCACACCTGCTGCAATAAAACTGATGAGTATCCCAATTGAAATCCAACCGGATCCATTGAATTTTAAAATAAACTGACTGTACATCATCATGGCCAATACAAAAATCATTGTTGGCAGGTAAAACAAAATCACGATTGTAAAACGGTCATCTTTTACAATGACCGCACAATATACCACTAATAAAATCAATGGGATCCATTTCAGCCACTGAACGGTTGAATTTGGAAATATATGGGAAAATGATGCTGTCAGAAAAAAGTAACAAGAGATTCCGATAGACAGGACAGTCAATTTCCAGACTATTTTTTTCACCATTTCAGGAAAGTGAGGACCTAATCCATGACTGACTGCTCCAAGCAAAGAACCGATTCCAATCATCCAAAATGTAAAAGTCCAATGCCAATGTGTATTCATGAGTTGATCTGAGAACAAAGTATAAATTTCCATAGCAAAATATCCTGCAAACAAAAATAGAATCACATCTGTAAATACCGTCATTGGTTCGTAGAACAAGGATTTATACAATTAATTATTTGGCGGATTTGTTCTGAAATCTGAGATATTGCTCTGGAATCTATTAGTCGGATGAATTACAAATATAAATATACAAACCTATCCCTGTCATCACGAGGAGCGGAGCGACGAAGTGATCCCCCAGTAATAATATCATTAGGAGATTGCTTCGTCGTTCGTTCCTCTCTCATCGCAATGACATTTTTTTAGTTAACTTAATTTTTCAAATTGATATTGATAAACATGGTTTTAATTCCAGAACATTCATCAGGATAATCAATTCCATAATCACATAAGTTCACATCACCACTAATAAAATACTGGTCCTTTCTTTTTCCATTTTTCATTCCACTTTTTCTCGGATTTAACATGAGACGAACGTATTTTGTGATTCCGTTGATTGTGAGGTTTCCCCTAAGATGGAACCAGCCCTCTCCTAACATAAAATTATCTAGGCATTGAAAAACCATGTATGGATTTTTTACGGTGTTAAAAATTGCATTCGATTTTAAATTATCAGTTGTTTTTTGGTCAAAACTTTTCAGACTGTTCATGTCAATGGAAAAATTGATAAGAATGTCTGAAAAATCATCTCTTAGCTTTGTAACTTCAAAATCATTTACAACCGCCCTTGCCCCTAAACTGCAATGACCGTGGCTGATGGAAAATTGTGCCACCGGAGCATCCGGATTATATATTAATGGAGTGGATTTCTGGGCTAATAATCCGCTGATTAGGGTGACAAATAAGGATGTAACAATTACATTTGGTATGATTTTCATTCGTTGATATTTTGATTTTCTAAATCTGCTTCAACATTCTTGACCACCTCTTCACTTCCCCTCCTTCAAAAAGGAGGGGACTGTGGGGAGGTTGTATTTCATTATTTCATCAATATCAATTTTTGGGTTTGTGAGAATGACCCGAACTCCAAATGAACAAAATAGACTCCGCTGGGAACTCCGCCGGCATTCCACGAAATAGAGTGATGTCCTGCTTCAACAGCGCCATCCACCAGTGTTTCTACCAATTTACCGGTAATGTCGTAAATTTGTAGAGACGTTGCATGCAACGTCTCTACCACCGGCAAAGAAAATCGAATTGTCGTAACCGGATTGAACGGATTCGGATAGGCAGGATAAAGACTGATCGCTTTCGGGATGATTTTGTTTTTCTTCAAGGTCAATGTCTGCTCTCCGCCGGAAATGGAAATTGTTCCTGATCCATCAAGAATATATTCCGTTCCAAATCCATCAACCAGAACCCAATTCATGTATTCACCGGCAGTAATGAAAATGTCGTACTGTACCGTAACAAAATCATTGGTGCCTTGTAATTCAATTTCACCATAGTCTTCCGTATAGGTACACCCTCCTGAAAATCGCACATCAAACGCGCCGGAAAACGGTTTAGGAGGAAGGCTGTAACTCAAGCGATGCTCATCCGGGACGTCCACACCGAAATGGAGAGATTTTCCGTTAAAACTGATTGTGTTTGCTCCATCTAAATGGTTTGTCAGTATAACCGTTTTTGTGGAAGCATTATCCTCAATTCCGGAAGATATAATAATCTGACCTTCTTCGTAAGTTCGAACCCAGTATCCCCGGCCCGGTTCCAGGTACTCAGCGTTGGTGTACCCGCTTTCATCAAAACCAAAAACTGTGTTAGGCACTAAAATTCCATCATAGTCAGTAATACTGCTCACATGAGTCGGATATGAAATACCGGAAATCAAATTCCAGCCGGTCATAAGGTCAAAAGTTAACCACCCAATTGGATCTCCCGAGAATTCCTCAGTGCATTCATCAGAAAAACGTAGCCAGTATCCTGCTCCGGGAACCAGGTTTTCAACTTCGGTATAGCCTTCATAGGTAAAACCAAACGCATCCGAAAGCGGTGTGCAGTTACCTCCCGGCTCACCTCCCTCAAGTGGAAGTCCAACCAGATTCCAATCGGACATATAGTCAACTGAAATTTCCATTTGTTCATGAGGAAATAAGGTAATGTTTACCGTTACAATATCGCCAACTTCAATTTCAATCATTGTCCCTGATGATGGAGTGTATCCCTCCGCATCTGCGCTGAGTTCATAGACTCCCGGAGGAAGTTCAAAATCGAACTGTCCCTGGGAACCGGAGTGAGTTTCAAACTCATGAGCATCGTTGATAGCCCAGACTACTGCGCCGGAAATTGGATAGTTTTGAGCCCCGTCAATGACCATTCCATATACGTGACCAACCTCAGATGAAACTGGTTCCATCATGATTTCAAGAATCGTTTCTTCGTTGGGATAAATGTAAACCTGTTCAAGATGATGATAATCCTGGAAACCTACCGCCTGGACCACAATCTGATAACCGCTGTATCCCATTGCCGGAGGCAGGTCCATTTCGAAAAATCCACCTTCGTTTGTCTCTGTGATAAATTCACCCATGACGTTATAAGCCATGACGGTTGCGCCGGGTATCGGAAATGATTCCGGGTTGGAATCATGAACGATTCCTACGAGCCAGCCAAAATCCGGCGGTTCTTCGCCAAATATAAAATCCAGATTCACCCAGCCGTTTCCTACAAAAACATCCTGAACTTGCGTCATGGATATTCCTTCAAACTCTATGGTACAGGTTACCATGTAATGGAAATTGCCCGTAACCTCCATTGCATAAAATCCGTCCTCATCGCTCACGGCATCAAATACAATTGAAGCATCTTCAGCCTGGGCAATTATCTCTGCTCCGGGGATGTACATAAAACCGCCATTGGGAGTTTCCCAGCCAACATGCCCACGGATTCCCGCACCTTCCGGATTATCTTCCCCAAATATAAAAATCAGCTCTAGGGGATATTCACCAACATAGCATTCCTGGGTCTGAGTCAGTGGACCTTCTTCCGTTTCAATGGTACAAGTGACGATATATTGATTGTTGGCATCAACTTCAACCTGATAAAATCCCTGTTCGTTTGTTTCAGTTGTCGCTATCACTTCCCCGTTTTCTGACATAATTATCAATTCAGCGCCGGGTACCGGATCCGGATATCCATTTGGATTTACCATGCTAACATGTCCAAATATTGATGCATTCAGGGGCGGTTCCTCACCAAATACAAAATTCAACTCTACGGGATATTCACCAACATAAATTTCCTGAGTCTGGGTCCAGCCTCCTCCGGGAGTTTCAACTAAACAGGTGACAAAATAATGGGTATTGGATGTGACTTCCATTTCATAACTGCCGTCTTCATTTGTGAAGGTTTCAAACCCGGCATTTACACTATCAGGGTAGGCAATGACATGTGCTCCGTGGATTGGAACTTCTCCATCAGGAGTAGCCATAAATACATGACCATAAATTCCGGCAGTCTGGGGTTGATCATCACCAAAAACAAAATTTAGTTCTACCGGAGAATTACCCACAAAAACATCGTGAGCCATGATCATTTCCATTCCTGCGAACTGAATCGTGCAGGTCACCAGGTAATAGTGATTTCCCTGGACTTCCATCTCATATCCACCGCCTTCTCCTGATTCTGTTTCGTATACTATATTTGCGTCCTCCGCTTCAGCTCTTATCTGCGCTCCCGGGACGGGGATTTCATTTCCGTTGAGAGTAATCCAGCTTACAATACCATAAATTCCTGTATTTTGCGAACCGGTATACTCCAGATAAAAATCGTGCCAGTTTTCGTTATTTGGTCCTACATGCACATAGGCAGAACCCGGATCGTACCCTTCGTAAGTAGCGGTTACATCATAAAATCCCGCCGGGAGAGGAAGTTCATAAAATCCTTCTGCATTGGTTTCAGTCTCGTACACCGGTTCTTCCTGATCGTTTGGAACCGCGCGGATATGCGCGCTATGTAAGGGCTGCCAGCCGGAAGGATCATCCTCAGATTGTCCCCGAACAAACCCCCGTAACACAAGCTCACTATCATCATGAGGCTGGAGGTAAAAATTTTGTTCAACTTCTTCGTTGGGGATAACGGTTACAGATTCATCATCATTGGGGAAATATCCTTCCGCTTCCACCCAAACCTGGTACGTCCCGGCTGGTAATGAAATCTCATATCCGCCGTTATCTCCGGTGACGACGGCCCAAGCCATATCAGCGATGAAAAAATGGATGACAGCTCCTGCGATTGGAATCACTTCATCAGGATCCAAACTCATTTCATAAACCGTGCCGTACACAACACCATTTTCCGGTTCAGACATGGAAATACAGGCGGTGTTGCTGGGTTCAGATTCTTCTCCATTTGAAATTGCTGTAACTTTAAAACAGCTTTCCTCTGATGATTGGTAATCATCCTCAAAAATGTATTCAAAATAGGTTTCAGAGGATTCTCCTGCCAGCATCCATTCAACATTTGCGCTACCGTAATAAAGGTAAATATGAAAAAGCGACTCAGTAGGATCTAGACTATTGTACTCCCAATTCAATATAGCGGAGCCATACAGCCCGTCCCCAGACGGGTTGTATTCTGCCATCAGATCGTATGGTGCTTCAGGCTGTTCATCCCCGGCGTTGAAGTGAAAATTCAGTTCGATTTCATGGCCTGCAGTGATGACTACCTCTGCTTCCTGCTGACCAAATTCGGTTGTGCAATACACGATCCAGGGGGCATCATTCGCCCATAATTCTAATTCGTAGTGGCCCTCCTCATTGGTTTCAGTTTGGAACCAGGGCTCCGGTCCCCAGGAAGGAGTAGCACCAATAGAGGCTCCTGCAACAGGCATGACGGGTCCCGTTGGAGAAACCTGATATGTAACGCTGCCGAACAATACTCCGTTTTGTTGCTGCTGTGATGGAGAAAGAACAAAATTCAGTTCTACTTCTACTTCTCCCTCCGGCATGACTGTTGCAGTCTGGGTGTCATATCCCTCAGCTTCGCAGATAACAGATACGGGGCCATCCCAATTCCATAAAAAGGAAAATTCATAATTCCCGGCTTCGTCCGTCAGGTCATAATGATCGGAATTCCCTGAATCTGCTAACCCCACATACGCACCTGCAACGGGAATAAATGATCCATCAGCAGAGGTGCTGGAAACGTTACCGTATAACACAATTTCCTGTGCTGATAAAAATGCAGCGGTAAAGAAAGCGAATAGGAAGATGAAGAAGGATTTGTTGATTGAATTGGTGTTCATGAAAATCTCCTAACTAAATCTCTGAGAATGGAATGGACATAAATAAAGTAACGTAATAACATTTATTTCTACTTAACTAATTTGCGCTTAAAAATTAGTTACCACAGGTCAAAATTCCCATAGAAAAATTGGTGTGAATACCTAATCTGTTTCAAATGTTGCCTGAATGGATTCCGGATAATTTTGCTTAATCGAATCCGGATGCTTTGATAGTGAAGTTATGCGAAAATTTCGAAATGATACTTCGTCTTTTCTCCAATAAAAAAGCCCCTCCGTTGAGGGGCTTTTTATTAAGACTGGCTCAGTCTACTAAAGTATTAATACATTCCACCCATTCCGCCCATATCACCACCTCCAGGCATTGGAGGCATTGGTGATTCTTTTTCAGGTATTTCTGTTACTGCGGCTTCCGTCGTAAGCAGAAGTCCAGCTATGGATGCAGCATTTTCAAGCGCTACACGGGCAACCTTCGTAGGGTCAATGATACCGGCTTCAAACATATTTGTATATTTTTCACCCCGTGCATCAAAGCCGTAATCCTTTTCCTTCTCACGTACATTCTGCAGAACAATGGATGATTCCAAACCTGCGTTTCTAACGATCTGACGAAAAGGTTCTTCCAAGGCACGACGCATGATGTTAACACCTACCGATTGGTTTTCTGAGACCTTAACTTTGTCGAGTGCCGCGATCGCTCTTACAAAGGCAACACCGCCTCCAGGAATGATCCCTTCTTCTACTGCTGCACGGGTGGCATGAAGTGCATCTTCAACCCGGGCTTTCTTTTCCTTCATTTCAACTTCAGTCGGAGCACCGGCATTTAAGACAGCAACACCGCCGGAAAGTTTCGCAAGACGTTCCTGCAGTTTCTCTTTGTCGTAATCAGAAGATGTTTTATCAATCTGTACTTTTATTTCATTAATACGTCCTTTGATTGAATCCTTACTGCCTTTACCGCCAACAATTGTAGTGTTATCTTTATCAGATACAACACGTTTTGCAGTTCCAAGATATTCAACGGTTGCATTTTCTAGTTTGTATCCTGCATCTTCAGAGATGACTGTGCCGCCGGTGAGTACAGCGATGTCCTCAAGCATTGATTTTCTGCGATCTCCAAATCCGGGTGCCTTTACCGCAAGGACTTTGAATGTACCCCGAAGCTTATTGACAACCAGGGTTGCAAGTGCTTCACCTTCCACATCCTCCGCAAGAATCAAAACCGGTTTTCCGGTTTGAACAATCTTCTCCAAAAGTGGTAGGAGATCTTTCATGTTGCTGATCTTTTTATCATAAATCAGTACATAGGGATCATCCATTTCAGTTTCCATAGAATCCGAATTTGTCACAAAATATGGTGAAAGGTATCCACGGTCAAACTGCATTCCCTCTACAAATTCAAGATAGGTTTCAGCTGTTTTACTTTCCTCAACCGTAATGACGCCGTCTTTTCCAACTTTTTCCATTGCTTCCGCAATCTTTTCACCAATTTCCGAATCACCATTGGCCGAAATGGTTGCAACCTGGGCAATTTGGCTTACATCAGGAATATCTTTGCTCTGCGTTTTCAGGTGCGCCACAACTGCCACTGTTGCTGCATCAATGCCGCGTTTGATGGACATGGGGTTAGCACCTGCCACAACGTTCTTCACTCCTTCAGCAATAATTGATTGGGCAAGAATAGTGGCGGTAGTTGTACCGTCTCCTGCATCATCGGAAGTCTTGGAAGCTACTTCCTTCACCATCTGGGCGCCAATGTTTTCCAACTTATTTTCCAGGTCGATTTCCTTTGCAACCGTCACCCCATCCTTGGTGATCGTAGGAGAGCCAAATTTCTTTTCGATAACCACATTTCGACCCTTTGGACCCAATGTTACTTTGACGGCATCCGCCAATTTGTCTACACCAGCTTTCAAGGCATTACGTGCTTTTGCATCATAAGTAATTTCTTTTGCCATTTTTTAATCCTCCTTACAGAATTGCGAGTATGTCGCTTTCGCGCATAATCATATATTCGTTACCATCTACAGTGACATCCGTTCCGGAATATTTACCGTAAAGGACTTTGTCACCTTTCTTTACCGTCATTTTAATTATAGAACCTGAATCGCTTGCTTTCCCGGGACCAACAGCAACGATAGTCCCCTGCTGAGGTTTCTCCTGGGCTGTATCCGGAAGAATAATACCTCCGGAAGATACTTCATCAGCTGGAGCTGCCTCTACAACAACACGATCTGATAAAGGGTTTAGTTTTAGACTCATTATTTTCTTCTCCGTTATTTATTTGTTTAGTTCACTTACATTATTAGTTAAAGCAGTTAAAATGCAGCGGGGAAGTTAAAATGGAAATTATAAGATGTCAAGAGAAATTAGCACTCTAGATACATGAGTGCTAATAATCTTTATAATGAGACAATCTAGAGCTTTATTTCAAAGGGGTTTTCTCAAATTAATCATTTACTTTTTAATCTCCTGTGCTTCCGAATCCACCTTCCCCCCTGGTTGTTTCAGAAAGTTTATCAACCAATGTAAAATGGATAGGGGATCCGTCCATAGCTACAAGCTGAAATAATCTTTGCCCCGGATTCACAGTATAATCTTCATTTTTGATGTTATCCACAGCAGCAATTATCTCTCCCCTGTACCCGGGATCAATTAACCCGATGGAATTTGAAAGTCTCAGAGGTGTTTTTGAAATACTTGATCGGGGCATAAGCAGAAATGGTGTTCCATTTTTATTTTCGCAAGCGATCTGAAGGTGGATAAAAGCGGAAGCACCGGAATCAATGGTTTGTTGGTGAATTATAAACAAATCAAGTCCGGCATCTCCGTCATGAAAATAGCCATGATCCTCATACATTGTTTTCACTTCCAGGGAAAACGGTTTAATTAAAAGCTTCAGGATTCTTTTAACTTTTAAAAAGGTTATAAGCCAATAAAAGCCACCCTGCAATAAATCCAATTCCCCCCAGGGGAGTAATAGCGCCGAGCCACCTGGAACCAGACAGTATTAGAATATACAAACTTCCGGAAAACAGGAAAATCCCGATAGTAAAAAATATAACAGGTACTTTTAGAATTTCGGAAGGTTCATGGTATCCTAAAACTCCAATTATGATAATACCTAAGGCATGGATGATATGATACCGAACACCAGTCTCAAAAATTGCAAGATCTTCCGGTGAAAGACGGGTTTTCAATCCATGAGCTCCAAAAGCACCAAGAATAACTGCTAAAGCTGCCAAGATGGAGCCAATAATAATCCATGATTTCATGAGGGTTGATTATTTTTATGAATTACGGTTCGAATCGGAAATGGAATCTCTATTCCTTCTAATTGAAACCGCTTATGTATCCTTTTGATAAATTCATGAATGATCGGGTTGTGGTCACCATATTTCCTCCCGCGGAAATACACCACTAAATCAATACTGGAATCGCCAAAATTTTTAAACCGTAATACTGGCTTATTTTCTTTCACAGCTCCTTCAACATCTTTCACAACACTATTCGCGACATCCAAAATTACTTTTTCCACCTGGTCTAAATCACTTTCATAACCCACCCCAACTGGTACTTTCACCGAAAAAGATGATTCATTAGCATCATAATTTTTGAGAATGGATGAGGATAATCTGGAGTTGGGGATGGAAATAATGTTGTTTGCTCTTTCAAGAAGAGTTGTGTTCCGCCAGGTAATATTTTGTATATATCCCATTTCTCCAGAATCCAACCGGACAAAATCACCCGGTTTTACTTTCTGACTGAGAAGAATATTAAGTCCACTGAATACATCCGCCAGTGTATCTTTTAAAGCAAGGCTAATTGCAAGACCGCCAACACCCAGTGCTGTTAACATGGGAGTAATCGAAAAATTAAGGGAATCTAAAATGATGAGGCCGCCAATGATAAATACAGTGATCCTAACTATATTTGTGAACATTGTTGTGGAGGGAAATCCTCCCGCCTGGCGCTCAGCCCACAGCTGAAGAAAGCCAACCAGGATTCGGCTTATCACAATAGTGACCGATAAGATCAATATGATCAAAATAATTTTCTCTAAATATTCCAGATAAGGACCACTGATCTGAATACGGGTGCTTGCGATAAAAAATGCAATCAGAAAAAACCAGAGAATGATTTGAGACTCTAACGCTTTTAGAATTACATCATCCCCGCGCCATTGTGTTCTCTCAATCAGGGATACCAACCTTTTATGGATGTATCGTTTAAATATCCATCCCGCAATAATTCCAAATAATAAAATGAAAATGGAAACTCCCCAATTAGAGAATAATATCACAAATTGATCATTCATCCAGATTCGGTGTTATCTTAATAATATTCACAATGTTCCTCTATCAAATTCCTTAAAAATTACGAATTGAAACCAAAAGAAATTCAGAAAAATTGTCTATCATTCCAATAGCAATATTCTTTCCGGGTAAACAAAATGAAATCCTCCCATAACATCTCAAGCCATGGTTAAACTATTTAGTGTTTGGTATTTCAATTTTTCCCTTTTTTTGATTTGGCAGCTTTTTTTCTCTTTTTAAGAAGGGAATTTAATTTATCAATTAGTGTTTCTACTTTTCTGCTGGGACTAAGTTTGTAGGATTTTTTTAAGTCTTTTAGAGCTCCCGAATAATCCTTCTTTTTCGCTTTTATTATCCCCCGCTTATAATAGGCTGCTGCTTTCTTTTTATCTTCCTTGGTTGGTTTTTTTGATATGGCAGGTTTTATTTCCTTATTAAGAAGGGAATTTAATTTATCAATTAGTGTTTTTACTTTCTTGCTGGGATTGAGTTTGTAGGATTTTTTTAAGTCTTTTAGAGTTCCTGAATAATCCTTCTTTTTCGCTTTTTTAAGCGCTTGCCTAAAATAGGCTGCTGCTTTCTTTTTATCTTCCTTGGTTGGTTTGTTTTGTACATCAAGCTTGAGAGGAAACACTTTATTACCATTTTTATAAATACTATCCGAAGATATAGATGCACCCCGCTCCCAATTCCTGGATAACTGCAAAATACCCTGGTAATATATATTTATTTGCTTCCAAATACGATCTTTATAAAAAAACCACTCGATTCCATGCTTCTCTTTTTTTTCTACTCCCATGTAAGTAACTTTATATTTTATGTCCCCGTTTGGATAATAATCCCAAGATGAAAATAATCCCGATGGCTCAGGATCATCAATAATTTCTATTCCTTTCGGATTCCAATTCTTGAATAAAATGACCACTCCATCCTTAAAAAGTTTAATTGCGCTCGGTTCACTATTATGGTGGTACTCAAATTGAGCCAAAAGTTTATTTTCGGTAATATAGCTCTCTTTAATCAAAACTTTTGAGGGACTGTAGATTCGAAAAACTCCCTGGTTTAAATCCTCTGGCTTAATTACAGCTGAGCAATCTCGTACCTTTTCATCTGGATTACTGTGAATTAATGTGCTTTGATAACATTGCTGCAAAATAATCTCATTATTCTCATATTCCACTGCACTCATCAACTCACCTGAAAAATACCAATATTGCCATTTATCAACGGGTTGGCCTAACTCATATTTTCTCTTAAAACTTTTTTGACCATTTGTATACCAATCGATCCATGTTCCATCTTTAACACCATTATTAAAACCTCTATATCCACTATAACTGCCATCCTCATAATAGGCATGCCATTCTCCATGTTTCACACCCTCACGATAAACAATCTCTTCTTTAACCTGTCCATTTTCGTAATACTCCCAACCCCAACTCGAAATTAATTCACCCAGGTCATATTCTTCGAATCGTTCATGTTCAAATTTATCCCAATATGTCCACAAAGAATCCCTTTTATCTTGAACGTAAAAACCTGTTATTTTTTGTTTTTCATCCATCCACCATTCAAAATAATTGTCTTCCAACAATGAATCTTTATACACCATTTCCTGTACCTTCACAAAAGTACTGTCATGCCAGGTGAGCCAAACCCCATCCGGACGTCCATTAATGTACTCACGCTGACTGGCGTTCTCCCCTCCTTCAAAATATTGCATCCATCTTCCATCAACAATTCCAGCATCAAACGAAGGTTCCTCTTTTATCTGTCCGTTTAAATAATACTCAAAATCATAGGAAGAGAACAACTCACCGGAACGGTAAAACTCATAACGGGACCTGCGAGCAGGAATATATTTCTCATCATCACCCCACCATCCTCTGTATTCGTCTTCCAATAACAGTTTGCGGCCAGGATCATGGTACGTCCACCATCCCTCCTTCTTATTGGCAGTGTACTGCCCTTCTACCTTTTTCTCACCGCTTGGCCACCATTCCAAGTATTTGTTCACTAACAAAGAATCTTTATATTCCATTTCCCTGGCTTTTTCAAATGTTTTGTCATGCCAGCTAATCCAATCTCCGTCAGGTTTCCCATTGCTGTACTCACGTTGGGTTGCTTTTTCTCCATCCTGGAAATACTCAATCCATCTGCCGTCAATGGTTCCAGCATCAAATGACGGTTCCTCTTTTATCTGCCCGTTGCCATAATACTCAAAATCATAGGAAGAAAATAGTTCTCCTGAACGGTAAAACTCATAACGGGACCTACGGCCGGGATCATAGTACGTCCATTGTCCGTCTTTCTTATTGCTTGTGTACTGTCCTTCTATCTTTTCCTCACCACTTTTCCACCATTCATTGTATTCATTCACTAACAAAGAATCTTTATATTCCATTTCCTGAATCTTCTTATTTGTCTCTTCATTCCATGCAATCCAAATCCCGTCAGGTCTTCCTTTTTTGTACTCACGCTGGGTGGATTTTTCCCCTCCCTCAAAATACTGAATCCACTTTCCGTCCCGTATTCCATCCTTAAATGACGGCTCCTCCTTCAACTGGCCATTCTTATGATACTCAAAATCATAGAAAGAAAATAACTCTCCTGAACGGTGAAACTCATAACGTGACCTGCGACCGGGATCATAGTAGGTCCACTGTCCCTCCTTTATATTAGCGCTGTACTGCCCTTTTATCTTTTCCTCACCACTTTTCCACCATTCATTGTATTCATTCACTAACAAAGAATCTTTATATTCCATTTCCTGGATCTTCCTATTTGTCTCCTCGTTCCATGCAATCCAATTCCCGTCAGGTTTTCCTTTTTTGTACTCACGCTGACTGGACTTTTCCCCTCCCTGAAAATACTCAATCCACCTGCCGTCAATGGTTCCAGCATCAAACGACGGTTCCTCCTTCAACTGTCCATTCTCATAATACTCAAAATCATAGGATGAAAATAACTCTCCTGAACGGTGAAACTCATAACGTGACCTGCGACCGGGATCATAGTAGGTCCACTGTCCCTCCTTTATATTAGCGCTGTACTGCCCTTTTATCTTTTCCTCACCATCTTCCCACCATTCATTATAATCACCATTCATTAATCCAAGTCTGTATACAGCAACTTTTAATAATTTTCCATTAGAAAACCACTCCTTTTGCTTACCGTGTAACTCACCATTCTTATATCTGCCTTGAATGATTGTTAACCCAGTGGAATCATAGTTTTCAGAAGTTCCGTGGACTACCCCTTTTTTATATTTTATTATAAATTTTTTCGATCCATTACCATACCACCTCTTCCACGCTCCATGAAGGTCACCATTTTTAAACCTTTTTTCTTCAATTTTTATACCATTTGAATTAAATCGCCGCACCCAGACTGTGTCGATTTTATCACCGTATATTTCAATTTCCCCTTCTAAAATAATTGTGCCATTTTCATCCTGGACTCTTATTCTCTCTTTCTCCTGAGAAAATCCAGGAGAAAAACAAGTAATTACTAACAGAATTATTGCAAAAGGTTTTTTCTGCAAAAATCTACATGTAACCATGAATTTTATAAATTTTTCAGATTTGGAAAAAAATTGAAATTTAACTACTTCAATTCAGACAAATGTAATTCTACAACCATAATTTGCGATCCAGGCTCCGGTACTGAATAGCTTCGCTGATATGGCTTGGTTGAATCTGTTCCTTATCATCCATATCTGCAATTGTCCGGGAAACTTTCAAAATGCGATCATACGCCCTTGCAGATAATCCTAATTTTTCCATGGCTATTTTAAGCAGGTTTGCAGATTTGGATTCTAATTTGCAATATTTTCGAAGGTCATTAGACTCCATCTGGGAGTTGGCGAACATTCCATCTTTCAAGTTGTATCGATCTAACTGAATTTTTCTTGCGAATTGAACCCGCCGTCTGACAATTGTAGAAGCTTCTCCCTTTTCTTTATCCGCTAATTCCGTAAAGAGAACTGCCGGGACCTCAATTTGGATATCAATCCTGTCCATAAGCGGGCCAGAAATTCGACTCATATATTTTTGAATCATTTGGGGTGTGCAGGTACATTCATTATTTGGATCTGTGGCATAACCACATGGACAAGGGTTCATTGCTGCAATAAGCATAAACCGGGCTGGATAACTCAAGGAGATTGCAGCCCGTGAAATCGTTACCATGCAATCTTCAAGCGGCTGGCGCGTAACCTCCAGAACATTTTTCTTAAACTCAGTAAATTCATCAAGGAATAATATCCCGTTATGTGCTAAGCTGACCTCTCCCGGTTTCGGGACTGATCCTCCTCCAATAAGCCCTGCATCACTAATGGTATGATGAGGAGATCTGAAAGGGCGCGTAGCAATCAACCCCTTTCCCTCTGCCAAGATTCCCGCTACAGAATGAATTTTTGTTGTTTCAAGAGCTTCGTCAAACACAAGATCAGGCAAAATAGTTGGCAAGCGCTTAGCCAGCATCGTCTTGCCACTTCCGGGAGGTCCGATCATAATCACATTGTGTCCTCCGGCTGCGGCAACTTCCAATGCCCGTTTCACCTGCTCTTGTCCCTTCACATCAGTAAAATCAACATTATATTTCATTTGACTTTTGAAAAGATTTTCCCGGTCTACCACAATAGGTTCAATTCTCTTTGTCCCATTTAGATTCGCTACCACCTCTTTCAAAGAGGAAACTCCAGCTACTTTTACACCATCCACGACACCAGCTTCCTTAGCATTTTATTTTCGGGAGGATAATACCACGGATTCCTTTATCCCTGGCACAAATTGCAATGGGTAAAGCGCCCTTGATTGGACGCAGGGTCCCGTCCAGGGCAAGTTCACCCAGCAACAATAGTTTATCAAGATAAGTAGGTTCTACAATTCCTGTGGCAGCCAGGATTCCCACTGCGATGGGTAAGTCAAAGGCTGAACCTTCTTTCCGGATATCAGCAGGGGCAAGATTTATAGTAATATGCTTTCGTGGGAAGGAATACCCACTGTTTCTGATGGCCGCTGTTACCCTCTCTTTACTTTCTTTGACTGCTCCTTCCGGTAATCCAACAGTAACAAATCTTGGGAGTTTTGTACCGGTTAAATGGGCTTCCACTTCCACTATATAAGCATCAATCCCAAGGATTGCGCTACTAAATACCAGGGAAAGCATTAGA
>Ga0208879_1001552_pt1 | contig 21488 bp, 12 predicted proteins | sample Knorr_S15_td_Bot_FD_185605 | JGI IMG/M metagenome (GOLD analysis project Ga0208879, IMG submission 185605) | Marine microbial communities from Southern Atlantic Ocean transect - Knorr_S15_td_Bottom_ad_5009_LV_A (SPAdes) (version 2) | ecosystem: Environmental > Aquatic > Marine > Oceanic | place...
ACTTGATAATGTGGATTTAATAAACCAGAAAAGATCCTGGGTAAACAATCCACAGACAATTGCAAAAAAGATTATTCCTTCAATAAGTATGAAAATTCCACCGAGGACTGGGGTTACATAGGTTAACGTTAAAAACGCAATGACAGATAAGAGACTAATCAGCAAGAAATGCTGAAAGAAACCTTGAAAGTGTCTATACTCAACATCGGAAAGTAAATTGGTAATTCTTCCTCCAAACACCTTCAGATAATTCTCGTGGAGAATAGTCTGGATGGCATTAGCATGAGTTTCCATACCCGGTGTAATTTGGGACACTCCAATATAATTGTAAAATGGAGTTTTTTTATAATCATGATGCACTTCTACAACTGTTCCAATCATTACAATTTTATTATAAAAGGGAGAATTTGTAATATCGAATGCCTCCCCGAAACCCATTAATTCCATCATTTCCCGTCGTTCTGTTGTATCCTCAATACCATGAATCCATCCTGGAATCTCACCCGGAATAAATTGACTCATCCAATCAATATCTTCCTCAGGCTCTCGTAATGTTACTTCTTTCGTGTCGATAATCTGTGCAAGTGAAAAACGAGGAAATGTTCCCCAAGGAGGTAAGTTTACTGAACCTTGTTGAAATTTATAGCCGGAAGCAGGTCCATAATAATTCACTGGAAAATCACCGCCAACTCCATTTGATTTAATCTCGTGGTTACCATAATTCCAAACCAAACGACCCTTATCAAATTCTGGTATTTCCGTATCATCCAAACCCTCAAAAGCCTTCACACATTTTAAGGCCAGGGTAAGATACATTTTTGTCCTCAGGGTATCCTGTGGGAGATAATTACCCAAGGCATAATTACGTGAAAATCCATCTATATCCATGAGATCATTTATAAGTCCAGTCTCGGGATTGGCTAGCATAATCGCTTCCACCGGACGGGCAATATATTGCGGTGGAATCATATTTAAATCAGTTGCTATTTTTGTGTTGATTACCACTGCGGTTCCATGCTCGATAGACTCTGCGATTGCCTCGCCAAATACTTCATCTCCATGACGCGGAATGAGTTCTTTTAATTCTTCCGATTCGACCTTATCAGCAAATTGACGTAAATAATCTGATTTTGTCTCCGCTGCATCAAATTGAATGTCAAACGCAATGACCTTTGCTCCAGCCTTATATAAATTGCGGACGACCTTTGCCCATATAGTTCCCCTTGGATAAGGGTATGCTTCCGGCATGAGTCGATAAGCCTCATCATCAATCTCTACCAGTACAACATCCGTACCTAAATTGATGTACAAAGAATCACTTGCTTGCCATCCGGTTAGGGGACCTCGTACATTGTTAAAACGATAATCATATAATTTCAATTCTAAAAAATCGAAAATCCCGAACAAATGCAGGATGCTCACCAATAAAACCGATCCTGTTGTTAAACCAAGGCCAATCCCTTTTGATTTCAAAAATTTTATTATTTGTTCCATTGTTCTAAAATCTATAACCAGCTGTCAAAATTAAACTCGAAGTACCCCAACTCCACACGTCATCACTATCCAGATTTTGACTCAACTGTAGATTGCCTGAAACTCCCATATTGAATTGCTCCAGAATTTTGTAATTACCTCCTAATTTACCTCCATATAATCTGGAAGTCCCAACATCAAAATAGGAAATACCTCCTCTGAGATTTAAAGTGTTGTTCAGCATTGAATAATTTGCAGTTAACCCAAGACCAGTCCAGGAGGAAGTCTGATCTCCAGAATCAGTAGGCAAAATTAACTCTGTTCTTGTCACTGTAAAAAGTGTTCTTAATGCCAGGCTTAACTGAGTTGAAAGATTCACGGAATACCCTTTTGTATTTGCTTTCATAAATAGGTAACCTGAACTTCTCTTATTGCTGAGTTCATCAGAATTATTTACCGTATTAAAATTAATAATCAAATTTTGTTTATATCCCTTAATTTCAAAAGGGAAATTTATAGACATTACTGTATTCACCATTCTTGAATCTTCTCTAGTATCTATTTTTATTGTGTCATCTAAGGCTTTCATCCCTTGATAATTATTTTTATTGACTGATTGGACATTTACCATGAGAGAGGGCACACCGGGGCCGGGCATTAAATTCACTGAACTGGAAAATGTATTCGTACTTAGTGGGTCATTGATTGACGCAAGGATTTTGTTATCCTGGTGTTTAAAACTAGTACTGAGAAATAATTTATGATCCAATAATGCCAAACGGTCCTGAATAAAAAATTCACGTACATTTTTCGTCAGATATGGATTTCCTAGAGAAGTATACTCCGGTCCGATTTGACGGTACTCAATGTGGAAACTGTTCCATGAATAATTTCCCTTCAATCTGAGACTAAATGCAGCAGATGGCATATTGATAACAGTAGCGATGGGATGATCCTTAAATGAAACATAATCAAAAGGGAGTAATGGAGTCATATACGGATTCATGATTATATAATCCTTAACACTCGAAGGGTCAAAAGGAATACTAGAGGTGGCTATCTCACCCATGATTAATCCGTCCAGAGTGTCATCAAGAGTGGTATCCATCTCTGCCAAAGTCATAGCTCCATCCCAAATATTTCGATTATATAAACTCATATTCCAACTGAAATTAAATTTTAAATTTCTGTTATCAAAGGTAGATCCAATATCAAACCCGAATACTAAGTTGTCAACAGGGTCCTTGCCACCCCAGTTATTATCAGAAAAACTAATTGAATCTCCTGCAGTTATAGCCTCTAAAAACTGGGGAAATGTATATTCATCTTCCTGGATACTGGAATCAGATAAAGTAAATATTGTTTCATTCGTAGTAAATATTGCTTGATTGCTGAAAATCTTATCAACAGAGCCTGTCTTATCCCTGGCTTTTAAAAAATGTATTCCAAATAAAAACTTTGATTTGAAATCGAATGATAATCTGAATGCATAAATATTTTGTCTGAAAGTGTATCCAGTCCTATCCATAAAATAGATTATTCGTCCAGTACTATCTTTGAAGCTTTCGGTTGATAAGAGTCGATAACCTCCATCAACTTTTCCTGCCCAGTTAACCGAGCGATTCAGTTCCCCTTGTACTAATTGAAATCTAAACCATGGTAGATAAAAATCTATCCCAAGACCTCTCACTCTCTTCCCATCTATAAGAAAACTGGAAAGCCTTGGATTGAAATCTCCAAAATATACATGAAGATAATCCCCTAATTTAATATTCCCTGAGAACCTATTTTGTGGTTGCTGAAATTCAGATTCCCTACTTGTTATTCTAAACGTATTTTTTGACTTAATCCAGGGCAAACCAATGTTCATTTTACCGTTTAATTCCGAAACATTTTTTGAATATCCACCAACATATTCAGATGATTGACGGGCTGATAAATCCCCATTAAAATCAATTTCACTTTGAAGATTTATTCCGGATCTTGCAACTTTAAAATTCCATTCTATGGGTTCAATATTAAGACCTTGTTTTGTCTTCATTCGCACTTGGATCCTGTGAAATCCGGGCTTCATCATATTCGGAGAAAAAATAATGATCCCATCACTGACATCAGTTTGAGATGTATAATCCTCCCCGTCAATCCTCAACTGAATCGAGGTTGTATCTATGTTGGGAGCATTAAAGAAAGAAAGCGCAATGACTAACTCTTCAGATAAAATTAATTCATCGGATTCAGGCGACAGTATTAATATATCAGCAGACATAAATTGGCCATTATCCCTGATTTCAAAGTTTACTGGAGATTCCTCCCCAGGATGGATTAATACAAAATGTGGTGTTTCAAACGGGGTTTCTACCGGTGTTGCCAGGAAACCACCATTATTTGTTGTAAGAACGATTACATACTCCAATCCCTTTGAAGAGAGGAGTCTTCCGGGAAGGATTCCCTTCCAATTTCTTCCCTGAATTTCCATATGAATTTCTTCATAGTTTGTTTCCCAACGTTCACGAAAAAATATACTAGCATTCACCACCGATTCATCTACAAGCATAGTTAGAATTAATTCAATATCCTCACCAACAATACCACTCAAGGGTTTCTGGTGAAAAAAACTATCTTGTTGAAATGAATGAGCGGGAGAAAGAAGACTGATGTTGAATGCCATCATCATCACTAAACAGATTGAAATGTTTATATGACGATACATGAAATAGATTAAAATAAATAAAGGACGAAAAAAATATTTAATATCGAATCAAAATAGATTTTTCTTCACCATCAGGACCTTCAAAATAAATTCTCAGTTCATTCCCTGTTTCTTCCTCAACCTCACTTGGATCTTCAGGAATTGTTGCGGGGTCAGTTGTAGCTACAGACAGATCACCGTTTGGTAAAGAAAATCCTGTATTTCCTCCTGTTACCGAGATGCTTTCTCCGGTAATGGTATTTGTAAATAACACATTGCCGTCTAAGGTAATTAACAAATCTCCCTCTATTGGATCGGTACTTAGCCAAAAATCGGTTCCTTTTACTGATGCAACCGATGTTGGTGTCTGAATCACAAATTCTCCCTGTCGCTGTTTTCCAACAGTAGCCCTCAGAGTTCCGATATCCATAAAAATCTTTTTTGAAATTTTAGCTGCTGTACGCTTCCCTGTAATTTCAATCTCAGTATTTTCTTTAATTTTCAGAGTAGATTTATCATCAATGAAAATGATAGCTGTAAATCCATTGTTTCCTGTCTTTACCTGACTTTTGTCTTCCAGGATATTTCCTGTTTTCAAATTTTTATAAACGTCATTCCTATTTGGGCGAACTTCAACTTTCCCCTTGACTTTTGTTGAGACAGCAACTTTACTGCCAGCATATACTATATCAAAATTCAATAAAGTAATGATTCCGTATAAAATAAGAATTATCATGGATTTTCTCATTCTTCTACCTGCACATCTACGTTGGTGATGTTTCCATTAATTATCTGGGTAAAAATTTCTATTGCGCTAGATTCACCAACATTTTCACCGTTTAATGTAAATCTTCCTGTGAGATTGTATCCTTCCAGGTCTCCATTGGAACCAAATAAAGCATTAAACTGACCTTCTCCCAATGCTTGCCTCAGGGATTGTAAAAATGGACTGGAATCACTTTCCCGTCCTAACGATTCTTGATCCCCTCCAATTACGGCAATCTTGAATAAATAAATTTCAGAGATAAGGTCCTCGTTTCCTGATGTTGTTGGACGTGACTCTTTCACCTGCCAAACATAAAGCCTACCCATTTCCAAAGGGTAAACATCTGAAACTGGATACTGAAAAGTGCTTACTCCTCCCTCCACTAATTTCCATCCCTCACTCTGGTTAAAAGGATAAGTTGTTTCATCTTCAATTGCTTCGTTCAATGTGGAATGTAATGATGGTTTAAATTCTGCAACTCTAAGATAATAATCACACCCGGTACATGCTTGCGAAGACCAGTTAAATACAGGAAAAGTAGTGAATATTTCATTTTGGCTTGAATCTGCAAGAGCACTACTTCCAGGGGATTCTAAACTCAATGCTGAAGGAGTCCGAACAAGAAACGTTTTTACTGCTTCATCAGTAATACTAAAAGAACTTGATAATGAACTGCCTGAATAAAGCTGGACTTTGAAGGTATATTCGCCATCAGCTAACCTTCCTGTTGTAAGTATCGCGGCTAATAATTGATCAAATTTAGCAGGATCAATTTTATCAATGATTTGTGCACTGATATTCACCGGGTTATAATTCAAATCATAAAGAGTCGTTGTCGTAATTGATAAATCCCTGTTATCAATCCATAAATCCGCCCTTAACTGAAATGGGTGTGTTTCTAAAATTACAAGTGTTTCATCATCATCTATACCCAAAGCAGGGGAAACCATGGACGCTCTAAACAAAAGTTTTGCAAACACATCGTTATCGTAACCATATTCTGAAGAAAGTCTGTATCTGAACAGTTGCACATCAGATGCTCCCGTCTGGATATTAAAATTGCTTACGTAGTACGTAGCATACTCAAATATGTCACCCTCGGCAAAGGTCACAGTTTGAGCTGTAATGTACCTTGGAAGACAACAAAGAGTAAACAGAATCAAAATAACTAGAATAGAGTTTCGTTTTTTCTCGTACATCTTTTTCTATTCCTTTCAATCAATTTACTGAGACTATAAACATGATTACAACCAATTTCATTTTCCGGAAAAAGTAAATAAAAATATATAACCCCTGCAAAACATTACAGGGGTTATAAAATATTCCCGGCAACGACCTACTCTCCCACCCCGTCTCCAAGGCAGTACCATCGGCGCAATAAGGCTTAACTTCCGTGTTCGGGATGGGAACGGGTGTTTCCCCTATGCTATAGTCACCGGAAAATAGATAATTTTTTGGAAATGATGCGGTACCCATCAATAAAAATGAAAAATTAGTAAAGCCATTCGGCTTATTAGTACCACTCGGCTGAATGTGTTACCACACTTACACCTATGGCCTATCAACGTTGTAGTCTTCAACGAGCCTTATACCCTTAAAGGGTGGGAGATCTCATCTTGGGATAGGTTTCGCGCTTATATGCTTTCAGCGCTTATCCTTTCCGAACATAGCTACCCAGCGATGCCTCTGATGAGACAACTGGTGCACCAGAGGTTCGTCCACTTCGGTCCTCTCGTACTAGAAGCAGCTTCCCTCAAATCTCCTATGCCCACAGCGGATAGAGACCGAACTGTCTCACGACGTTCTGAACCCAGCTCACGTACCATTTTAATGGGCGAACAGCCCAACCCTTGGGACCTTCTCCAGCCCCAGGATATGATGAGCCGACATCGAGGTGCCAAACCTCCCCGTCGATGTGAACTCTTGGGGGAGATAAGCCTGTTATCCCCGGCGTACCTTTTATCCGTTGAGTGATGGCCCTTCCATACGGAACCACCAGATCACTAAGCCCTAGTTTCCTACCTGTTCGGTCCGTCGACCTCACAGTCAAGCTCCCTTATGCCTTTGCGCTCTACGCACGATTACCGACCGTGCTGAGGGAACCTTTGGGCTCCTCCGTTACCTTTTAGGAGGAGACCGCCCCAGTCAAACTACCCACCTAGCACTGTTTTTTGCCCTGATTCAAGGGTCAAAATTAGAATTCTAGCAAAACAAGGGTGGTATTTCAAGGATGGCTCCACCCCAACTAGCGTTAAGGTTTCAAAGCCTCCCACCTATCCTACACATGCAGAACCAGAATCCAATACTAGGTTATAGTAAAGGTGCACGGGGTCTTTTCGTCCTGCTGCGGGTAGCCGGCATCTTCACCGACACTTCAATTTCACTGAGCTCCAGGTAGAGACAGTGCCCAATTCGTTACACCATTCGTGCAGGTCGGAACTTACCCGACAAGGAATTTCGCTACCTTAGGACCGTTATAGTTACGGCCGCCGTTTACCGGGGCTTCATTTCGGAGCTTCGCCGAAGCTAACCCTTCCATTTAACCTTCCGGCACCGGGCAGGTGTCAGTCCCTATATTTCGTCTTGCGACTTAGCAGAGACCTGTGTTTTTGATAAACAGTCGATTGGGCCTGGTAACTGCGACCCCTTTCGGCTCCATTCGCGAAGAATTTCACCTACCGGGGGCACCCCTTCTTCCGAAGTTACGGGGCTAATTTGCCGAGTTCCTTTACCTGGATTCTCTCACGCGCCTTAGGATTCTCTCCCTGCCCACGTGTGTCCGTTTAGGGTACGGTCAGTTTATGATCTCACATAGAGGATTTTCTTGGCAGTATGATTATGGTCAGTTTATGTCCTAAGGACTCCTATTCGTGTCTCAGAGTTTAATATCCCGGCGGATTTACCTACCAAGACCTCCTACACACTTAAACCCGGACAATCAAAACCGGGCTGACCTTTCACTCCTGCGTTACCCCATAGCTCAAACAATCAAAAACTGGTACGGGAATATTAAACCCGTTTTCCATCGCCTACGCCTTTCGGCCTCGGCTTAGGATCCGACTAACCCTGAGAAGAGTTACTTTACTCAGGAACCCTTGGGCTTTCGGCGACACGGAATTTCACCGTGTTTATCGCTACTCATGCCAGCATACTCATTTCCATCTCCTCCAGCTGTCCTCACGGATCAACCTTCACAGGTTAATGGAACGCTCGCCTACCAATCCCGATTTACATCGGGAGTCCAAAGCTTCGGTACTATGCTTAACAGTCCCGGAAATTATCGGCGCAAAACCCCTTGACTAGTGAGCTGTTACGCTTTCTTTAAAGGATGGCTGCTTCTAAGCCAACCTCCTAGCTGTCTGGGCGATTTGACATCCTTTATCACTTAGCATAGATTTTGGGACCTTAGCTGTTGGTCTGGGCTGTTTCCCTTTCGACTACGAAGCTTATCCCCCGTAGTCTCACTGCCATGGAACATGTATCCGGTATTCGGAGTTTAGTTGGGGTCGGTAAGCTTGTAGGCTCCCTAGCCCATCCAGTGCTCTACCCCCAGTACACTACCATGACGCTGTCCCTAAAGACATTTCGGCGAGAACCAGATATCTCCGAGTTTGATTGGCCTTTCACCCCTAGCCACAACTCATCCCCCAATTTTTCAACATTGGTGGGTTCGGTCCTCCATTCCGTGTTACCGGAATTTCAACCTGGCCATGGCTAGATCACTCGGTTTCGGGTCTGCCACATGCTACTCAACGCCCTATTCAGACTCGGTTTCCCTACGGCTCCAGTCTTATGACTTTAACCTAGCAACATATGAGCAACTCACTGGCTCATTATGCAAAAGGCACGCCGTCACCCCGACACTATATCCGAAGATATAGCCGTAGGCTCCGACCGCTTGTAGGCATACGGTTTCAGGTTCTATTTCACTCTCCGCTAGGAGTACTTTTCACCTTTCCCTCACGGTACTAGTTCACTATCGGTTACATGGGAGTATTTAGTCTTACCGGATGGTCCCGGCGGATTCACACAGGATTTCTCGTGTCCCGCGCTACTTGGGAATCATTCTCAACAAGATCCTCAATTTTCACCTACAGGGCTATCACCTGCTATGGCTGACCTTTCCATGCCATTCGATTAATATTAGATTTTATAACTTGTCGAGCAGTCTGCAACCCGCTCCAGAATGACCCCACTACACCACTAACGCAAATCTTGCAGTTTTGACACGCTAATGGTTTAGACTCTTTCCTGTTCGCTCGCCGCTACTGAGGAAATCATTTGTATTTTCTCTTCCTGGGGTTAGTTAGATGTATCAGTTCACCCCGTTTGCTCTACCTGCCCTATTTATTCAGGCAGGAGTGGTACCGTATGACCGGTACCGGGTTGCCCCATTCAGAAATCCCCGGATCTAAAGTTGTTTGCACCTCCCCGAGGCTTTTCGCAGCTTACCACGTCTTTCATCGCCTCCATGTACCTAGGCATCCTCCGTACGCCCTTAGTAGCTTTACTAAAGTATCATTTTTATTTATGTGCTACCAGCATCATTTCCAAATTGTCAAAAAGCATGTAAAAAAATCTTGGTGGAGCTAACCGGGATCGAACCGACGACCTCCTGGTTGCAAACCAGGCGCTCTCCCAACTGAGCTATAGCCCCAATTTCAGAGCACTAACTCAATGTGGGCCTGCGTGGACTCGAACCACGGACCTCATCCTTATCAGGGATGCGCTCTAACCACCTGAGCTACAAGCCCAAAATAATTAGGTATGCGTAGACCAGTCAATCAAGTTCGACCTTCTCCCTCCGACGAATCGGAAAGATGCTCCTTAGAAAGGAGGTGATCCAGCCGCACCTTCCGGTACGGCTACCTTGTTACGACTTCGCCCCAGTTACCAGCCTTACCTTAGACAGCTCCCTCCCCGAAAACGGGGTTAGGCGGCTGGCTTCGGGTACTGCCGACTTCCATGGCGTGACGGGCGGTGTGTACAAGACCCGGGAACGTATTCACCGCGCCGTGCTGATGCGCGATTACTAGCGATTCCTCCTTCATGGAGTCGAGTTGCAGACTCCAATCTGAACTGGGGCCGGTTTTTTGGGATTGGCTCCCCCTCGCGGGTTGGCAACCCTTTGTACCGGCCATTGTAACACGTGTGTAGCCCTGGACATAAGGGACATACTGACTTGACATCATCCCCACCTTCCTCCTGGTTATCCCAGGCAGTCTTTTTAGAGTCCCCACCATTATGTGCTGGCAACTAAAAACAGGGGTTGCGCTCGTTGCGGGACTTAACCCAACATCTCACGACACGAGCTGACGACAGCCATGCATCACCTGTGACAGTGTCTTTGAGCAAGCTCGCAGAAAGTTCTGCTTTCACAGAATGTTCACTGACATGTCAAGCCCAGGTAAGGTTCTTCGCGTTGCATCGAATTAAACCACATGTTCCACCGCTTGTGCGGGTCCCCGTCAATTCCTTTGAGTTTCAACCTTGCGGTCGTAGTCCCCAGGCGGAGCACTTAATGCGTTAGCTCCGGCACTGAGAGGGTCGAATCTCCCAACACCAAGTGCTCATCGTTTACAGCGTGGACTACCAGGGTATCTAATCCTGTTTGCTCCCCACGCTTTCGTGCTTCAGCGTCAGTTTTGGGCCAGAAAGCTGCCTTCGCTTTTGGTGTTCCTCCTGATATCTACGCATGTCACCGCTACACCAGGAATTCCACTTTCCTCTCCCAAACTCTATCCAGATAGTTTTGTATGCAGGTCCCCGGTTAAGCCGGGGTATTTTACAAACAACTTACCTAATCGCCTAGACACCCTTTACGCCCAGTAATTCCGGACAACGCTAGCACCCCTCGTATTACCGCGGCTGCTGGCACGAAGTTAGCCGGTGCTTTCTTGTGAGGTACCGTCAAATTCAAACACTATTTGCATCTAAGTTTTTCTTCCCTCACGACAGACCTTTACACTCCGAAAAGCTTCATCGGTCACGCGGCGTTGCTGCGTCAGGCTTTCGCCCATTGCGCAAGATTCCCCACTGCTGCCTCCCGTAGGAGTCTGGGCCGTATCTCAATCCCAGTGTGGCTGATCATCCTCTCAAACCAGCTACCGATCATCGTCTTGGTAAGCCATTACCCTACCAACTAACTAATCGGACGCAGGCCTATCTTAAAGCGCGAGCCGAAGCCCGCTTTAACAGTATACACCTGAGAATTAACTGCATTATTCGGTATTAGCTCCGGTTTCCCAAAGTTATCCCAAACTTTAAGGCAAGTTACCTACGCGTTACTCACCCGTTCGCCAGTTTAATAGTCCCGCAAGCGGGACGTTCTCCTTGACTTGCATGTGTTAAGCACGCCGCCAGCGTTCGTCCTGAGCCAGGATCAAACTCTCCATTGTATGTTTTTAATATGGTTAGCTTTGTCGAGTTTACCTAATTGACTGTCAAGACCTACGCATACCAAATTTTTAATTAGCCTTATAGCAAACAAAAAACGCTATAATCGCTCTGATTAAAGCTTGTGAAGGTATTATGTTGATTTTACATAAGTCAACATTATTCGATATTCTTTTCAAATTATTTTTCCACTATTTTATAATTATTCTTGGTTCATTAAAATCTAAAAATTTTGATACAGGATTTTCCGTAATTATGGAACTTAAATATTCTTCCATCAAAGCCTCATTATATTCATTGGTGTTTTGTGCTGTTTTCCAACTACTCCCAAAATAAATTCCGCCAGATAAAACTATCGATGGAATCAGGACTTTAAGATCATTTGAATTTATTCGAATTCTTTTAGGAATAAATTTAGAATTCAAGGAACTATTAGTGGGAATGTAATCCAGAACAGAATTTTTTAGGGATAACAAATTGCTCTTCGAATTCAAAGATGAAGGTAGAAACTCAGCTAGAATAATCATGGAACACAACACACCAATTCCTGAACTCCATTGTCCCAGGTATCCTTGTCCACCGCCTGGAAAAATGGAAGCTAATAAGGATATCCCATTTTTCTTTTGTGGAATATCGGAAACACTCTCAATGTATTTAAATAAAGGATTAAGAAGATTAGAATAATATTCCTGCCCAAATCGTTCTTCCGCTGAAAGAAACGTGAGTTGTGCTGATTTCCAATCAAGCTTCCGAAGGAATGCATATCCACGGAAAACGAGCAAATATGGATCCTCAGTTAATTGGGTCCTATCCAAAATGATTTGATATTCATCTCCAATCAAATGTAAATACAACTTACGGTAATTCGCCGTTTTAAATGCAATTGACGCTGAGTTCGCCTGATCCAGTATCCGTTGATAATAGACCACAGCAAGCTTAGGATTATAGGTTTTTTCATAACACAGACCGATATGATAATAAATTGCAGATTCCAGTTTATCACCAGGGAATCGATATAAAAACTGAAAGTAATTTAATAGTGCACGGTCATAATGGTTTTTTTCAAATAAAAAATTGCAAAAAGAAATAAGTTCATCCCTTTGGAAAGAGGAGTAATCTTCCCACTCTTTCTTAATCTCATCTTTAGAATAATATTGCTCTTGTCCGCCTAATAATCCTATCAGGAGGATATTCAAAACATAAACGACACTTTTTTTCACAGGTATTTTCTCATTAACCTAAAAAAAATTGATCATCTTGAAAAGAATTTATGCAAACTGATACTATAGTAAAAGAGGCCAATCATACCTTTTAACTCTTTGATAAATGAATTTTTTTATATTCTGCCATCCACTAAAGCATCTATAATGGAAGGATCAGCAAGAGTTGAGGTATCACCAAGATGCTCAATATCATTTTCAGAAATTTTCCGCAATATACGCCGCATTATTTTACCTGACCGTGTCTTTGGAAGTGCTGGGGTAAACTGTATCTTATCCGGTTTTGCATGCGGACCAATTTCCTTTGTAACCATTTCTAAAATCCCCCTTCGAATGGCCTCGTCCGGCTGGACTCCGGTCATAAGGGTCACAAAAGCATAAATCCCCTGCCCTTTGATATCATGGGGATATGCAACAACTGCGGCCTCAGCAACTCCATTTGCCTTCCCGATTCCTCCTTCTATTTCAGCAGTACCAATCCTATGACCCGACACATTAAGTACATCATCTACTCGTCCGGTAATCCAATAATATCCATCTTCATCTCGACTTGCGCCATCACCGGTAAAATAATAGCCTGGACACTGGGAAAAATAAGTGTTACGAAACCGTTTATGATCCCCGTATAAAGTCCGCATTATACCCGGCCAAGGCGCCTTTATAGCAAGAAAACCTGATACATTATTTCCGTCAATCTCTTTTCCGTCCTCAGACAATAATACAGGTTCAATTCCAAAAAAAGGTAAAGTTGCTGAGCCGGGTTTTAAGGGCGTAGATCCAGGCAAAGGAGTAATAAGAATACCTCCTGTCTCCGTTTGCCACCAGGTGTCTACAACCGGACACTTCGACTTCCCGATTTTGTTATAATACCACAACCACTCTGGTTCTTTAATTGGTTCCCCCACCGTGCCAAGTAACCGCAGGGTTGAAAGATTATTTCTATTTACCCAATCATCCCCCTCTTTCATCAAAGCTCTCAACGCTGTAGGTGCAGTGTAAAAAATATTTACTTTATGTTTATCTACGATCTCCCAAAACCTGCCATAATCCGGGTAGTTTGGAACACCCTCAAACATTACGGTGACCGCTCGATTTGCCATGGGTCCGTAAACTATGTAGGAATGACCGGTAATCCATCCAATATCCGCTGTACACCAATAAATATCATTTTCGTGGTAATCAAATACCATTTCATGAGTATAGGATGTGTACACAAGGTATCCTCCTGTCGTATGAAGCACACCTTTCGGTTTTCCAGTAGATCCAGAAGTGTAGAGAATAAATAATGGGTCTTCAGCACCCATTATTTCCGGTTCACACTTGGGCTCCGCTTTCTCCATCTCATCGTGCCACCAGATATCCCGATTTTCTTCAAAATTTACTATTTCTCCGGTTCGCTTAACTACGACCACATGTTTAATGGATGGTGTCTTGGCTGTCGCTTTATCCGCGTTTGCTTTCATGGGGATATCATTTTTAATTCCTCTCACACCAGTATCCTGCGTAATCAGGATTTTACAGGTAGAATCATTGATCCTTTCTCTCAGGGAATCAGCACTAAACGCACCGAAAACAACTGAGTGGATAGCACCAATCCGTGCACAGGAAAGCATTGCTATAGGCAGTTCAGGAATCATTTGCATATATAAACAAACCCTGTCTCCTTTTTTCACACCTAAGTTTTTTAAAACATTGGAAAATTTTTGGACTTTTTCTAAAAGTTGAGCATATGTGAATGTTGTTGATTTACTGGGATCATTTCCCTCCCAAATCAAGGCAATCTGATCACCAAATCCTGCTTCTACATGCCGGTCTAAACAGTTGAAACTTGCATTCAGTGTACCGCCTTCAAACCACTTTATTTTTGCCTCCACAAAATCGTACTCGCGAACTTTATCCCATTTTTTCACCCAGTTAATTCGCTTAGCAACTTCACCCCAAAATGCTTCGGGGTTTTTGATAGACCGATTATAAATCTCCCAGTACCGCTCCATTTGGGAGATCCGCGCCTTCCTGGAAAACTCTTTACTAGGAGAAAATAGTTTATCAGACATAATTCCCTGCTCCACTAAGTTGTTTGATTAATATTTTCAAAATGAACTGAATCAATAATACTCAGATTTAATTACTTATTAATTCATAAAATATTTTTGATGGTTTATTAATCCATATTTCCTTTTCATCAACCAAAGAATCGCCATCAAATACTTTCAGATTGTGTATTCCTTCTTCCATCTTCAAATTTATCTTTTCCTCAATCCAATTATATTGATCATCCAATTCATAATTCAACCCCTTTTCTTGGGTATTAAAAGTAACAGTATAAATTCGATTTAATTGAAAACGGAGTACAGCAAACCCTGCAGTTTGTAAATCAAATGAATAATGGATGGGGGCAAATTCCTCAAGAGTCAAATCTATTTTATACAGTCCGGGTAATAAAGAAATGTTTTCTATAGGAGTCAAACCAAAAGGTTCCCCATCAATTTTAACATGCGCAGAGTGGGGATTGCTTTCAATACGAATTGATACTTTTGCAAAACTAATGGTGAGAATAAATATTAAAAAGAATTTGTTTCTCATTGGATAAAATTCAAGTATTTATTTTTTATCCACCCCTCAAAATGTTGAAAATAATCATTTTTATCAATAGGAATTTCAACTCGTCCAAATAGCTGGTCTCCGGCTACTTTTTCAGCTACGAAAATATCTCCTTCCGAAAGGAAAAATCTTATGGGTGAACCATTCTCTGGACCTTCTCTAAATGGAGTATTATTTTGAATAACTCGGTACACCATTCCCTGATTGACAAACAATGCCCTAGGTCCAATAACAACTGGCTGGCTTAACCACTTCTCACCTTGAAAATCAATTTGATTTCTCCAGCGGGAAAATTTCCCTGCGGTAGAAACAGTTAAATTTAAATCCTTCCTATCTTTGAAGGGGGACGGAAGTTCAATTGTAAACTGTCCAAAATTATTTGTCTCACTACTCCCAACAACTCCGATACTGTCAATTATTTGGACCTTTGCCCCCTCAATTGGAGTATCTCCAATTCTTCGTGAAACATTCCCCACCAATATAACTGGTTTTCTACGAATATAAGCAGTTGGAAATTCAATTACCCCTGATTGCTCAATAGAAAAATAATTTTCAACTATTTCAAAATCATCACCCTGAGGAATAAGAATGGCAACATTTGCAGAATCTTCGATACTTAAAACATTCAAAGGAAGCATAACGGTAATGGTGTCATCAGGAAAAAATATTTTACTTATCAAGGGAGAATTTATATCGCTATTATTAAAAATACTGAAACGATAAGCAGTTGGTTCTCCATCAAGCACCTGTTTGCTTAAATTTAACTGGACATTCTCATATTCATATCGGACAGAAACTACCGGATTTGAATTCAGTAAAATTAGTTCAGGATATTCAATCGTCCTAACAAAAGAACATCCCCAAAAACAGAAGTTTCCTAAAATTAGAAAACTTAAAAAACAAACTGGTTTAATCCACCTGATTCCCATGGGTGAATTTAATAAAGTTTTCATCGGATTTCTTTTTTACTGCAACCATAGTAATTGTGGCTGTACAAGCTAACCTTTTTTTCCTTAATTTACTTTCGGCAAAGGCATCCACCTGAATGCTAATTGAAGATTCGCCAACATTTATCACTTTGCTGGAAAAATTAATCCATTCACCAGCAAATACAGGTTCTTTGAATTCAACTTTTTCAATCGCCCTAGTTACAGCTCCGACTGCATCTGTATCCCTCAAAAACCGATAGGCTACTTTGGCTGCTGCCAAATCCATCCAAGAGACCATCTGACCCCCAAAAAGGGTTCCAACGTTATTAATATGGTCAGGCATCACAAGTTGGGAATATTGAGCAGTATATTTCATGATTGAAAACGTGATTTGTCAGAAAGATTCATTAAAAATATAGCCCCGCCAGTCTACCCTTGAGAAAATCTTTTTTCCCTGAAGAGCACGCCGTACTAACGGGGCTTTTCTTATTTAAAAGGGAGGGCAAATTAACATGATCGACTTTTTTCTGCAACATCCTTTTAAAATTATCTTTCAGTACTATTCAATTAAAATATTTTCTTCCCTTGAGGAAAAAATAATTACCACATCTGAAAATAATATGTAAATCCAATCCAGGTACGATATTCGCTATAATTATTTCTTGTTAGAATTGGTAAATTTGTTCCAATCTCAACAATAAACGGAATTGGTCCAATTTTCTTTAACGGATCCAGGTTATTCAAAAATAATACAAAGGATTGAGTGATCTGAATCATTTCAGTATCATACCCAGGATGAGAAGTCATTCTTTTATCCCACCCGGGATCGCTGGAAATAAACTGGTCCTGCCTTTTGAAAAACCAAGCCTGATTCCCCATCAAAGAAATTCTTCCCGGCCATAGATCCAGAGTAGCAGAAACCATACCGCGAAATCCAGTCCCTTTCTTATAAAGGTAAGTCAATCCAATTTGCTTTGCAATACTGTCTGGATTTGTTTGAGATAAGCCAGGGAAAAAAATGGGAGTGTTCAAAGATTCTTTACTTGAATTCACAAATTGAGCAACCCAAGTAATATTAAACAATCGATCCCAAGCTATTTTATAAAATTCTCCTGAGAGAGAATATTTCCATAAAGTCGTTCCTGAACCAAGAAGAACTTCTTCAAACTGTGATGGATGAGAATCATTTACAGAATGATATCGGCTTAATGGTCGTGAGCTGGGAAACTGAATCATAATTCCACCATATAATGAAACTAATCCTTTCTCCGACCAGGCTGGTGTTCCCAAAAGTAAAATTTTCATACCTAGTGAAATATCCCCGAAACCTGATGTCTCTCTTCGGGGAGAGAGGTAATAATCTTTCAATACGTTAATAGTTGAATCCGCAGCATCCTGCAAATCTGACTTCCAGTTCCAAGACTGATCCACTAATAAATTCGTTACATAAGGTATTTCCAAACTCATAGTGGTCCTGTCAGTAAACCCATATTCAATTTTTGAAGTCAGAGTAGAGATATTCATTTTACGCAGTTCCGTCAGCATAGTGGAATCCATTCCAAACAAAAACCCGATGTTATCCTGTCCCACCTCCTTTACCCCATTATCTCCAATCCAATCACCAAACATGGAATTTGAAGCTATGGAAACCCTCCATACATTTTGAGGAACTGTAAAATATGATTGGCATACGGCACAGGGAATCATAATCAACAAAAGTAAAAATGTGAGAATTCGGTTTTTATTCATAAACATTTCGCTCAATATATCAAAAATCGCTTCCTGAATTCGCTGAATCGCATTACATCATGAAACCATAAAGGGGGTAAATAATCAGCTGGTTTTTTTTGTGCAACAAATATCCTTAAAACATTCGATCCATATAATCTATCGATGTAATCATTTGGAGCCCATTGAAACTCCCGCGGATATAGATATTTTGTAGTGATAATAATAGCAGTAGCTGTTCCCAAAGGGTCAAATTCATTTCTATCTGTTATTTCAATTTCAATCCCATTGCAAAATTCATTGAGGTGTAGAGGGATAAATTTCATGCCCTGTCGATTCAATGGTTTGTATTGGACAACTGAAAAACGCACACCGGATAAACTCAAAGCATTTAACTTTTCCATTAAATGCTGGCCGGATAACCAGGGTGCTCCAACTCTTAAGTATGGTTTATCCGTCCCATGACCAACGTTAAGGTTCGTTCCTTTAAATAGTGCCATTCCTGAAAATGCTAATAAAGTCTCTAAGTCAAAAATGTCCGGTGCTGGTTTAACCCAGGGTAATCCTGTTTCATTAAACCAATAATCTCGTTTCCAGTTTACTATGGGAATTACAGTAAGATCAACACGGGCAAGATTCTTTGCCCAGCCCATCTCGTTCACCATTAAAATAAATTCTCCAATTGTAAACCCGTGTCGAATTGGAACAAGATGATATCCTTCAAAAGACTGATATGCAGGACGAACTACAGGTCCATCGATCACATCACCACGCAGAGGATTTGGGCGGTCAAGAATTAATATCGGGATATTTTTTTTTGAAGCAGTTTCCATTATTTTTGTGATTGTTGTGATAAAAGTGGAATACCTGACACCTGTATCTTGGATATCCACAAGAATAAGGTCAATACCTATTAAAGATTCTTCAGGCGGATAAATATGTTTTCCAAATAAATCAATTATTTTTGCTCCTGTCGTAGGATCAATATTTTTCTCTTTCGTAAAAAGTTTTAATCTCTTATTCCCACTTCCAAATAATCCAAACTCTGGGGCAAAGAGAGTTTTTACTTTAATTCCATTAGATGCTAAAATATCTAACAGATGTATTCCATTTCGATTAACAGATGTCTGATTACACAGAACAGCAATCTTTTTCCCCTGTAATGGAGCCATATCTAATTGTTCCATGATATCAAGGCCGGTGAAAACGTATGGAGCAAAAGAAAAATCAGGGATTTTTTCAATTTTGCTGTATCGATATTCCTGTGCAAACAAGAAAATGGGGACAAACAACAATACTGCTACTTTTATTAATCGATCATACATGCTGTCTAAAGAAAATTAAATCTACTGAATATGTTATTGCAAGATTCGTTACAACAGAAAAACTGATAAACCATGTCCAAGCTAATCCCAATTCCCTCAAGAGAAAAACAATAACAACACTGGAAACTAAGCCAATAATTAAACTTATTGAATGGAATGAACGTTTAAATCGGCTCAGGATAAAAAGTCCTAATAAGCCACCATAAGTAAAAGAGGCAATTTCAAGCCCCATATCCACAATAGCTTTGTCGCTTTCATCAAAGATTAATGCGATGCTAATTAAAACTATAGTCCAAAACAAACTGATAAATCGGGCACTTCTTAATGATCTTCCCTTCCAAAACCAGTCCATAATAGTGGACGATGCAAGCGAATTAATGGAAGAACTTAGTGTACTCATTGCAGCTGACAATACTCCCGCCAGTAGAAGACCTTTTAATCCAACTGGAAGATACTGCACAATAAACAATGGAAACTCCCTATCTTTTTTCAGCCCAATCTTCTCATCATTTAAAAAAGAAATGTCAATCTGGGTTATATCTAAATTTTGGAAAAGAGCAAATAATAGAGAGCCAACAAACAAAAATATTAAAAACTGAAAGAACACAAAAATCCCGCTACCTATCATCGCCTTCCGGGCTGCAGAGAGATTTCTGGTACTCAATACACGCTGAACCATCATATGGTCAGCACCGTGCGAAGCAAATGATAATAACATTCCACCGATCAAAGAATTAAAAAACATATATGGTTTTTGGATATCCCAACCAAACTGGATGATTTGGAATTTCCCCTCATCGAAGATATCCTTCACAATGGAAAAAGCCGGTTCGTTAAATTGAAAAAGGATAAAACCAACTGAAATCAATCCTGTCCCCAGATAGAGAATAAACTGGAAACTGTCAATCCACATGATGGTGCGTATTCCTCCCGAAAGAGTATAAATTCCTGTCACTACACCAATCACCATAACTGCTGCCGGGAGCGACCACCCGGTAATTACCTGAACAATTACAGCAGTAGCTAAAAACCGGACTCCGTCTGCCAATACCCGCGTGATAAGAAAAACTAACGATGCTGTTTTTTGAATTTCCGGACCAAATCTGGCACCCAGCACTTGGTAAATTGAGGTCACCTCATATCGAAAGTATTGCGGTAGAAGAAAAATGCTCACTAAAATCCTCCCAAGGATATAACCCAAAGCTAACTGGAGAAAAAACCATTCTCCCCGGAATGCTTTCCCCGGTATACTTATAAAAGTCAAGACAGATGTTTCGGTTGCGACAATGGAAAACATGGCAACAACCCAAGGCAGGTTTTTTCCTCCTAGAAAAAAATCTTTTGTTGTTTGATTTTTTTTCCCCTGGTAGAGTCCATATACCACCATACTCACCAGAAAAAAAATAATTATCGATATGTCAATAGCATTCATAATACAAATTTTTAATCTCTCTTTTCCTCATTTTGAAGAATTTTTTTCAGCCAAATCTTCTATGAAATTAAGAATGAAAAAGAAAACAAAATATGTAAACGATATAAACTAAAATAAACCAATTCTATTTCCTAATTAGATAACTAGATCCAATTTCTTCAAAATTTAATTTTAATTCTTGTCTTCTCATTTTCAGTATTTATAAACATTTTCCATCCAATTATCATGACAGATAAAAAGAAAGATCAATCTTTAGGAGGTTTTGCAAAAAAAAACCAATTTCAAATGGCTCGGGGTCGGTGTTATCATTTTTACACTCCTCGCTCTCATGCCAACTCCGGAATCCATGGTTTCCAAAGCGGAATCCGATAAAGAAACCAGGGAAACTGAAAAAAAGTCATGGTCTCAGGAAAAGGTGATAGAGTACAGCGAAATACGATCCAAAAAAGAAGCTATGCTAGATGCAGTTAACGAAAACTTCAGAGATGATCCAGAACGGGAGGAAGACTTAAAAGAAATGATCAACGATTGGGCTGATTTAAAAATAAAGCTGTTTACCGATCGCCGTTCCTGGGTGAGAAATCCTGATAAAGAAACAGAATAAATAATTTCTGAGATAAAAAAAACGGGGTCAGCTGACCCCGTTTTTTATATTTAAACCTCTCGGCCTATTATTATTTCATTTTCAGTGCTTTCTTTAGTGCTTTTTTGTCACTTTTCGAAAATTTTACCTTCTTTTTTCCACCTTTTAAGGAAGCAGCGTCTTTAAAACCAAATGCTTTGGCTATCATAGCTTTATCAGCTTTTGATATCTCAATAGTAGTTTTCTCACCTTTTAAGGAAGCAGCGTCTTTATAACCAAATGCCTTGGCTACCTGTTTCTTGCCGCCCTTTGACTGACCAATTGCGCCCTTCTCACCTTTTAAGGA
>Ga0208879_1001554_pt1 | contig 21476 bp, 23 predicted proteins | sample Knorr_S15_td_Bot_FD_185605 | JGI IMG/M metagenome (GOLD analysis project Ga0208879, IMG submission 185605) | Marine microbial communities from Southern Atlantic Ocean transect - Knorr_S15_td_Bottom_ad_5009_LV_A (SPAdes) (version 2) | ecosystem: Environmental > Aquatic > Marine > Oceanic | place...
CTTCTTCAATATAAGTATTAGAATCAATTGATTGTAGTGCAGTATCTTTAATTAAAGTTACTATAAATACTGTTAAAGACGAAAACATTGAAGATAGAGATGAATATTTAAATATTAGAGAAACAGCCAGCCATGTAAACATAAATAGGAGACCCAGTTGAATAGATAGAGCGAGTAAAATTCCTAGATATGTAGCTACACCTTTGCCACCTTTAAATTTCAACCAAACTGGAAAAACGTGTCCCAAAAAAGCTAACACACATGATAATTGAATCAGCCCAGGGAAATATTGCTGTGCGATTATTACAGGTATATAACCTTTTAAAATATCTAATACCAGTGTAAGTGCTGCTAAGAATTTATTACCAGTTCTAAGTACATTCGTAGCTCCAATGTTTCCTGAGCCAATATTTCTAATATCCTGATCTCTAAAAATTTTAGTTAAAATTAATCCGAAAGGTATTGAACCACTTAAATAAGAAAATAAAATAACTATTAAGACATCCATTATTTATTAAACTCTTTCGAAGGACATTTCACCCTTTACGAAAGTTTTTAATACTTGACCTTGCAATTTTCTACCCTCTATAGGGGTATTTTTTGATTTTGATTTAAGTTTGTCTTTATTTACTACCCAAGGTTTATTTATATCAAATACGCACAAATCAGCTTCATTTCCTTTTTCGAGACTTCCTTTATTTATGCCAAGGATTTTTGCTGGATTTGACGTAATTGAAGCAAGTAGTTTCATAAGTTTAACTGATTTGTTATGGAAAAGTTCTAAAGCCAAAGGTAAAAGAGTTTCAACACCAGTTGCGCCAGTTGTTGCTTGAGAAAAAGTTAATCTTTTTGATTCTACATCTTCAGGCTTGTGATCAGAGACTATAACATCAATTGTACCTTCATTAACTGCTTCAACAAGTGATCGTCTATCATTTTCAGTTCTTAGAGGAGGGGAAAGCTTTAGAAAAGTTTTAAAGTCTCCAATATCATTTTCATTTAATGATAAATTATTAATAGAAACACCTGTTGTGAAAATTTTACCTTCATTTTTAGCTTTTTTAATAACAGAAACTGTTTTTTCTGATGATATTTGTGAAATGTGATATCTGCAAAAGTATTCTTCAAGAAAAGATAGATCTCTTTCAACAATAATTTTTTCCGCCAGGAAAGGAATTCCTTTTAAACCAAGTCTTGTCGATATTTCTCCTTCATTAATTAATCCTCCTTCAGACAAAATATTGTCCTCAACATGTTGCATTATTAAAGATTCTGATTGGCTAGCATAGTTCATTATTCTTGCCATAACTTGTGGATTTTGTACTGTTTTAACTCCATCGGTGAAAGCGACTATTCCTTTTCTTTTAAGAAGACCAAATTCAGTCATTTGTTTACCTTCTGTATTTTTGGTTAATGTAGCGGCGGGAAAAATATTAATTCTGGACTTGTCTCTTCCTCTTCGTTTAAGAAAGTCAACCATCGAAACATTATCGATTACTGGAGAAGTATTTGGCATAGAGACAACAGATGTGACGCCTCCTGATAAAGCAGCATCACTTAGTGTTCTGAAATTCTCTTTATATTCATAACCAGGTTCTCCTACAAAAACTCTCATATCGACTATACCTGGTATTAATACTTGTTTTTTCAGGTCAATTTTATCTACTGCTGAAGGTAAATTACCATTAGCAACTTTCTTTCCTACAGCTTTTATCAAGCCTTTCGAGTCAATAATCAAGCCTCCCATTTCATCTAAATCATTTTTAGGATCAATTATTCTTGCATTAATTAAATATTTTTCTTTCATTAATTCCTTTTACAAAAAATTTTTAAACAAGCCATTCTTACGGCTACACCAAGTTCAACTTGTTCTCTTATTAAACTCCTATTAATGTCATCAGCTAAATTTGTGTCTATCTCAACACCTCTGTTCATTGGACCAGGATGCATTATCAAAGCATCTTTATTTGCCTCCTTTAATTTGTCTGGTGTTAAACCAAAATATTCATAATATTCTCTTACTGATGGTAGAAAGGATCCATGCATTCTTTCGTTTTGTAATCTTAACATCATGACAATATCGCAATTCTCTAAACCTTTTTTCATATCCGTAAAAGCTTTTACCCCAAGGCGTTCTATTGAATGTGGTAGTAAAGTTTTAGGAGCAACGACATTAACTTCAGCCCCAAGCATATTCATTAAATAAATATTTGATCTAGCAACTCTTGAATGTAGAATATCTCCACAGATTGCTATTTTTAAACCTTCAACTTTACCTTTTCTATTAATTATAGTAAGGGCATCTAACAATGCTTGTGTAGGATGTTCGCGTCTACCGTCGCCTGCGTTTATAACAGCACAATTTACTTTTTGTGACAATAAATTTGGAGCCCCTGAATCTTGATGCCTTATTACAATAATATCTGGATGCATAGCATTTAGAGTCATGGCAGTATCAATTAAGGTTTCACCCTTTTTTATTGCTGAGTTCACAATATTCATAGACATTACATCTGCCCCAAGTCTTTTTCCTGCAAGTTCAAAAGAGCTTTGAGTTCTTGTTGAGGGTTCGAAAAATAGATTAATTTGTGTTTTTCCTTTTAGAATATCTATTTTTTTTGAATCACTTTTATTTAAAGTAATAAATGTTTTTGCTTGATCCAGTATTTCGGAAACTTGAGAAAAAGAAATGTCTTGAATACCTAAGAGGTGATTTTGTTCAATTTTAACAGCTTTAAGTTTTTTAATTACAGCCATTAAAATCAACTCTATAGCTCTTTGTAGGTAACTATGCAAGCATTTTGATTAATTTGATAAATAATCTATTGCACCTTGTAGTATAAATGCAGCAGCATTTTCATCCAATTTATTGACTCTATTAGAGGTATTTGTTCCCAATTCTTTAGTTATTTTAAAACTTCCTTCGCTCGAAAGACGCTCATCCCACATGGTGATAGGAATTGTAATATTTTTTGACAAGTTTTTAGCGAAGTCATTTGCAGATTGAGATGATTTTCCTGACGTACCATCCATATTTATAGGATTTCCGATAATAATACCCTTTATGTCATTTTCTTTAATAATTTGATTTATTTGTTCTATTAAAACTTCAAATTTACTTTTTTGTAAAACTTTAAGGGGAGTGGCAACTTTTTTATTTTCATCACATATTGCGAATCCTATATTCTTATCTCCAGGATCAATTCCTAACAATCTAGAATTGTTTTCAATATTTGTTTTAAGCTCATCAATACTGACTATATTGTATGTTTTCATCTTAAATGTTATTTTGCTTACTTATTTGCCAATAATCACAAATGTCAATAGATAAAGATACAGTAAAACACATATCAAAATTAGCTAGGATTTCCTTAGACGAAAAGAAAATTAGTAGTCTTTCAAAGGATCTTTCATCAATAATGAAGTTTATTGAAAAACTTAATGAATTAAATACTGATAAAGTTACTCCACTTACATCAATAATAAACACCTCTCTTAAATCTAGAGAAGACGATGTAAAAGATGGAAAAATAAGAGATCAAATTTTAAAAAATTCACCAGAAAAAAACGAAGAATTTTTTGTGGTACCAAAAGTGGTTGAGTAATATGGCTAATATATCAGAGTTTTCACTTACTAAATTAGCTTCAGGCATCAAGAAGAAAGATTTTACCTCTGAAGAAGTAACTAAATCATTTATAAATAATTCTAAAAAATCTAAGAAGTTAAATACTTATATTACTGAATGTTTTGATGATGCTATTAAATCTGCTAAAGATTTTGATAAAAAAAAAGATTATAAAGGTCTATTACCAGGTATTCCAATTGCAGTGAAAGATTTATTCTGTACAAAAAATATTAAAACTACCGCTGCTAGCAAGATATTGCATAATTTTATTCCTACTTATGAATCAACCATTACAAATAATTTATGGTCTGAAGGTGCTTTTTTATTAGGAAAATTAAACTGTGATGAATTTGCAATGGGATCTTCTAATGAAACAAGTTTTTATGGAAATGTCATAAATCCTTTTGGAAATAAATTAGTTCCTGGAGGATCTTCTGGAGGTTCGGCCTCTGCATTGGCTGCAGATCTTACACCCGCAACTATAGGTACAGATACCGGAGGATCTATTCGACAACCAGCATCTTTTACTGGAACTGTTGGACTAAAACCTACTTATGGAAGATGTTCAAGATGGGGAATAGTTGCTTTTGCATCTTCTTTAGACCAAGCAGGACCAATGACAAAGAATGTGGCAGACTGTGCTTTGCTACTGCAAGCAATGTCTGGATATGATCCGAAAGATTCTACTTCAGTTGATATTAAGGTAGAAAATTATAGTTCAAAATTAACTGATAAAGTTAAAGGTTTAAGAATTGGAATACCAAAAGAATATAGAGTTGATAATATGCCAAGCGAAATTGACAAACACTGGAAAAAAGGAGTTGATTATTTAAAAGACGCTGGAGCCATTATAAAAAATATTTCTTTACCACATACTAAGTACGCTCTTCCAGCATATTATATTGTTGCTCCCGCAGAAGCTTCATCAAATCTTGCTAGATATGATGGTGTAAAATATGGTCACAGGTCTAAAGGTAATAATCTGTTTGAAATGTATGAGAATACCAGATCCGATGGTTTTGGAAATGAAGTAAAAAGAAGAATTTTAATTGGTACTTATGTTTTGTCTTCAGGTTATTATGATGCTTATTATTTAAAAGCTCAAAAAGTTAGACAATTAATCAAAAATGATTTTGATAAAGTTTTTAACGATGTAGATGCGATATTAACTCCATCAACACCAAGCGCGGCATTCAAAATAGGTGAAAAAAAAGACGATCCAGTTTCTATGTATTTAAATGATATTTTTACAGTACCAGTTAATTTAGCTGGACTGCCAGCTATTTCTGTTCCCGCAGGTTATGATAAAAATAATTTGCCTCTAGGACTACAACTTATTGGCAAACCATTTGATGAGCAGACAATTCTAAATCTTTCTTTGGCAATAGAAAAAAGTGCTAATTTTAAAAGAAAAATCAATGTTTGGTGGAAGTAATGTCTGAAAAAAAATTTGATTATTATATACAAAGTGAAAAAGGCAAGTGGGAAGTTATTATTGGTTTAGAGGTTCATGCACAGGTTTTATCTAAATCAAAACTTTTTTCATCATCTCCAACAAAATTTGGTGCCGAACCTAATACACAAGTTAGTTTAGTTGATTCAGCATTTCCAGGAATGCTTCCTGTTATAAATCAATTTTGTATAGAACAAAGCGTTAAGACAGGATTAGGCTTAAAAGCTAAAATTAATTTAAATTCTGTTTTTGATAGAAAAAACTATTTTTATGCTGATTTACCACAGGGTTACCAAATTTCACAATACAAGAATCCCCTTGTCGGTGAAGGAGAGATTATACTTGATATGCCATACGGCACAAAAAAAGTTAGTATCGAAAGACTTCATCTGGAGCAAGATGCTGGCAAAAGCATACACGATATGGACCCCGATAATACTTTTGTAGATCTCAATAGGTCGGGTATAGCGCTAATGGAAATTGTTAGTAAACCAGATTTAAGATCACCTGATGAAGTGAATGCTTATATAAAAAAATTAAGATCTATAATGAGGTATCTTGGAACCTGTGACGGAAATATGCAAGAAGGATCTCTAAGAGCCGATGTAAATGTTTCAGTTAGAAAAGTAGGTGAAAAAAAATTTGGTACAAGATGTGAGATTAAAAATGTAAATTCGATTAAATTTATGCAAATGGCTATTGAATATGAAGCAAAAAGGCAAGTTGATCTTTTAGAAAATAATAAACAAATAGATCAGGAAACAAGATTATATGATAGCAAAAAAAATACAACTAGGTCCATGAGATCAAAAGAAGACGCTCACGATTACAGATATTTTCCTGATCCAGATTTATTACCACTTAATTTAAAACAAAGTTTAGTTGATAAATTAAAAAAAGAATTGCCTGAATTACCAGATAAAAAAAAAGAAAGATTTATAAAAGAACACAATTTATCCGCATATGAAGCAAACATACTGGTATCTGAAAAAGAGATTTCTGATTATTACGAAGAAGTGATTAAAGGGTGCGATAAAAAATTAGCAACGAATTGGATTACTGGTGATTTGTTTGCTGTATTAAATAAAAAAAATCTCTCTATTTCCCAATCTCCAGTTAGTGCAAAAAATTTATCAGCCTTAATTAAAATGATAACTACAGGAAAAATCTCTGGAAAAATTGCAAAAGATGTTTTTGAAAAAATGCAAGATAATGACAAGAATCCTCTACAAATCGTAGAAAAAGAAGGTTTAATACAACAAAGCGATCTTAAAGAATTAGAAAAAATAATTTCAGAAGTACTCTCAAAGAATCAGGATAAAGTTATTCAATATAAATCTGGAAAGGTGAAACTCTTTGGTTACTTTGTTGGTGAAGTTATGAAAGTTTCTAAGGGAAAAGCTAATCCTCAGCTTGTTAATGAAATCCTCAAAGCAAGGTTAAAATAATAATGCTAAAAAATATTGAAGTTACTCAAGATTTGTTAGATTACATATACAATCACACTCAACCTTTGCACCCTGTGCAAAAAGATATTTTAACGTACAACAAGACTCTTGGAGATATTCAAAGAATGCAAATTTCTGAAATTCAAGGTTATTTTCTTCAGTTAATTATTAAGATTAACAATGTTAAAAACTGTTTAGAAATAGGAACTTTTACTGGATTTAGCACTTTAACAATGGCACTAGCATTACCAAATGGGGGGAAAATAACGACGCTGGATCATGACGAAAAGATAGTCCATGTTGCAAGGAGCTTTTTTAAAAAGGGAAAATTAGATAATAAGATAGAAACAGTTATTTCACCAGCATTAGAAACTCTAAAAAAATTATCACAAGAGGGAAAAAAATTCGATTTAATCTTTATAGATGCAGATAAAGATAATTATAAAAATTACTATGAATTATGTTTAAATTTAATTAATAAAAAAACTCTTATAATTTTTGATAATGTTTTGTGGCATGGCGATGTATTTAAAAAAACTGTTACGGATAAGCAAACCAATGTAATGAGAGAGTTCAATAAGTATATCAAAGATGATAATAGAGTCGAAAAAGTTATTTTGCCGTTGGGTGATGGCTTAACAATTTGTAGAAAGATATAATGTTTAATATTCAAGGTTTTTATAAAATTAAATCGATTTCTAATTGCAGTGTTCACAAGGAAAAAATAAAAACATATCTTTTATCGAAATCTGTTAAGGGTACAGTTATTTTATCACCCGAAGGTATTAACGGAACTATTGCTGGCAAAAAATCTAATGTTATTAGTTGTATCAAATTTATTAAAGACAGTTTTTCCATAGATATTTTTGATAGTATAAATTCTTCAACTTGTAAGTTTTTACCTTTTTATAGAGCAAAAGTTAAAGTTAAAAAGGAAGTTGTTCCCATTGGATTGAAATTAAAGGTTATCGAAAAAAAGAAAAGTCATTATGTAGATCCTAATCAGTGGAACAAATTAATTAACAATAAAAGTGTTACATTAATAGATGTTAGAAAACCTTTTGAATATAAAGTTGGAACTTTTAAAGGAGCTATAAATCTGAAAATTAATAGTTTTAGAGAGTTCCCAAAATATTTTAATAAATTTAAAAAAAACAATAAAGTAGCTATGTTCTGCACAGGGGGAATACGTTGTGAAAAAGCTTCCAATTTTTTAAAGCAAAAAGGTTTTAAAAATGTATTCCAGCTTAAAGGAGGTATTTTTAACTATTTAAACAAAATGAATATTAAAAAATCCTTATGGAAAGGGGAGTGCTTCGTTTTTGACAATAGAGTTTCAGTCAAACATAAATTATTACCTGGTTCGTATTCTATGTGTAGAGGATGTCGAATGCCCATTTCAGCACATGAAAAAAAATCTAGTAAATATAAGGAAGGTATTTCATGTCCATATTGTTATAATAAGTTAACTAAATCACAAAAAGATAGATTTTCAATGAGACAGAAACAAATTTTAATAGCAAGAAAATTGAATAAAACTCATATCTATCAAAAAGAATATTAATTCTTTTTTTCATGAATCCAACTTTAAGTCTAACCAAAGATCCAATTCCTAGTTTGATCAAAAAAATAGCGATACCTGCTAGTGTAGGTACTTTTTTTCAAACAATGTTTAATATTGTTGACACTTTTTTTGCTGGAAAAATTTCTCCTGAAGCATTATCAGCTCTTGCTAGATCTTTCCCAATTTACTTCATTATAATAGCTGCTTGCGTAGGTGTTACAGTAGGAGGAACATCTTTGGTTGCAAATAGCATTGGTGAAAATAACAAAGAAAATATCCTAGGATATTTTGCTCATACCATTATTTATGCTGTCTTAGTTTCAATATTAATTACTATAATTGGTTTGGTCTTTTCTCCGATTCTATTTGTCTTAATGGGCTCGGTGCATGAAGTGATTGTATTAAGTCTCCAATATACAAATGTCATATTTGCTGGATCAATTATTTTTATCATGTTTGTTGCTTTAAACTCTTTGCTTCACGCCGATGGCGATACCAAAACTTACAGAAATGTACTTATTTTAAGTTTTTTTCTGAATATAGGTTTAAATCCACTATTTATTTTTGGATATGGCTTAATCCCAGCAATGGGAATTGCCGGAATAGGGGTGGCAACAATTGTGGCTCAGTTTATTGGATTACTTATTATTTTTAATAAGGTAATTAAATCGAGCAGGATTAAAGACATATCTAGAAAATATTTTTATCCGAAAGTTTATTTATTAAGAAATCTGTTTTATCAATCAGCGCCAATTTCTGCCGCCTTACTATTAATCTCTGTAGGTAATTTCATAATACTTGCTTATATCGGAGTTTTCGGTGAACATGCGACAGCCGGATATGGATCAGCTGCACGATTTGAACAAATACTTTTATTACCAGTTTTAGGACTGAATACCGCCATCATATCAATCATTGGACAAAATTATGGAGCAAAAAATTTTTTAAGAGTAAAAGAATCTTATTTTAAGGCAGTGATTTACGGTTTTATTCTCATGATAATATCAGGATTAATAATTTTTATATCTGCAGATAAAATTGTTAGTATTTTTTCAGACAATCCAAGTGTAATTAGTTTTGGAACAACGTACCTAAAAATATCAGCTTTAATTTTCCCAGCTTATCCAATTTTTTTTATAAGCAATGGTTTCTTTATGGCTATAAAAAAATCATCCTATTCAATGTATTTAAATATAATAAGAAATGTTATTTTGTTCATACCAACTATAATAGTTGCTATGATGTTCGATGGTAGTTTTCAGAGCTTTTTTTGGAGCTATTGTTTTTTTAATTGGCTTTATGTGATTTGCTTGTTTGCCTTTGTAAGTGCTTACATAAAGCGAAATTTAAATTAAATTAGCTGAATCTTTTAACCAATCCCATAAGTAACCGGCAAACGATCTTCTTACATATAAATCAACATCATTTTCATTTTTTCGATGGATAGTAACATCGACATGATTTAATATTGTTTGAACGACTTTGTTGTCTCCAAAATCTTCTGAGCTAAAATCAAAAGGGCATCCTTTGGAAAGTACTTCAAAAATATTTGAGCCCGATAATTTGAAAATTGTGAAGTGATCGGTAACATTTGTTATTGCCCCCAGGTTAGCTTTACTAATATTATTAAATAGCACTTGTTCAAGTTCATAGGTATTTGTTTCTTTTGGTATTTCGCTATTCGAAACTAAGAGCCATTCATTAGGGCCCAACCACAACAAAGTGATTTTTTCTTTATTTGACGTGCTACAGGCCTCCTTAGGTAGTATCATTCCAAGAATTTTTACTACTTTGCTTGCAAAATCTTTATTTTTTAAATTACCTCGCAGGTTAATTTTGGCTATGGGAGTTTTTTCTTTCATAGAAAAATTATTGTAAGATTGACTTTCGGTAACCGGTGTAAAGAAATCAAGCATTTAATCTATCTCCCTCTTTATCTAAAAAAACTGTATCCGAAACAGTAACTTCGATAGTTTTATTTGGCATAGGTACAAAAAGTTTCTTTCCTTTCAATTTTTTTCCATTTCTTACAACAGCCAGAGCGATTGATTTATTTAAATTCGGGCTGTAGTAACTAGAAGTTACGTGACCTAACATATCCATCGGAGGCTTACTTTTTAGCTCTTCAACAATTTGCGCCCCTTCCTCTAGAATTTCTTTAGGATCATCCGTAAGAAGTCCAACAAGCTGTTTCCTATTTTCTCTTATTGTATCAGATCGATACAAGGATCTTTTTCCTATAAAATCATATTTTTTCTTGTTTATGATCCAATCCATTTGTAAATCAACTGGAGTGATTGTGCCGTCAGTTTCTTGTCCTGCAATAATAAAACCTTTTTCAGCACGCAATAAGTGCATAGCTTCGGTACCATAAGGAGTTATTTTGAATTCTTTACCTGCTTCCATACATTTTTTCCATGTAGCTTGTCCATAGTTCGACTGAATGTTTATCTCATAACTTAATTCACCTGTGAAACTTATTCTCATAACGCGACACTTTATGTTATCAACCATACCTTCTTTAAAGCTCATATGAGGAAAATTTTGATCAGAAAAATCTACGTTTTTAACAACTCTTTGTAATATTTTTTTGCTGTGTGGACCACAGATGCTTACAGTAGCATAATGATCAGTAACGGAAGTTAGATACACATTGAGTTCGGGCCATTCTGTTTGTAAAAAATCTTCTAACTTACTCATTACTGAAGCTGCACCTCCAGTAGTTGTTGTCATTATGTAATGGTTTTCACCTAATCTTGTGGTAACACCATCATCGTAAACCATACCATCATCATTAAGCATTAGGCCATATCTACATTTTCCAATTGCCAATTTGCTCCAAGCATTGGTGTAAATACGATTTAAAAATTCAGATGCATCGCTACCCTGAATATCAATCTTACCTAATGTTGATGCATCTAAAATTCCTGCATCGTTTCTTGCAGCCATCGATTCTCTTTGGACAGCTTCATACATGCTTTCATTCTTATTTGGGTAATACCAAGCTCTTTTCCATTGTCCGACATCTTCAAATTTTGCTCCATGTTTTTCATGCCAAGCATGAATAGGTGTTTTTCTTACAATATCAAAAAATTGCTTCACGTTTCTTCCAACTATAGCTCCAAAAGTTAACGGGGAATATGGTGGACGATAAGTTGTTGTTCCTAAATCATTCATTTTTGTATTAGTAATTTCAGCCACAATTCCCAATGCGTGCATATTTCCAATTTTACCTTGGTCGGTAGCCATACCCGTTGTCGTATAACGTTTAACATGTTCTATAGATTTATAACCTTCTCTTAAGGCAAGCTTAATATCATTTGCCGTTGTGTCATTTTGATAATCTATAAAAGGTTTAGTTTTTCCAGAAATTTTATCAGAAGGTAAAAGCCATATGTTTTCAAAATCACCACTCTTGGATTCAGTAATATTAAATTGTCCGTTATGGTTTAAATTTAAAAATTCATTTGTTTTTATTTGAGTTTCTTCAATAATCTTTTTTAGACTAAATGTTCCGTTACAAGATCCTACAGAAATTTGATTAAGCAATGTTGATTTTGGTTGAAAATAATATTTTTCATCATTAAAAATTAGTTTGCCACCCGACTGAGTAAATAAATGAATAGCAGGGGTATAGCCACCCGAAACACATAATAAATCACAATTAATTTTTAATTTGTTGCCAATTATACTGCTGTTGTCATTTGATAGTTTCATTACATGAACTTTGTTAATTTTTTTATAACCTTCTGTATAAACAATAGTATTTTTCCATAATGTTTTTATTCCGAGTTCACTACATTTTTTAGGTAAAGCTCCGCTTGACTGTTCTCTGATGTCAACAATTGCTTGTATTTTAACGCCTCTATTATGTAAGCTAATTGCTGTTTCATATGCATCATCGTTATTTGTAAAAATAACAACATTATTTCCACATTTTACGCCGTAATAATTAATGTATTTTCTTACTGCCGACGACAACATTATACCTGGTCTGTCATTACAATCGAAAACCATAGGCCTTTCGATTGATCCAGTAGCTAAAATTACCTTTTTTGCTCTAACTTTCCACAAACGTTGTCTTATTTTTCCTCTTTTTTCTTTTTCGGATAAATGATCAGATAAATTTTGCATCATAATTAAATAATTATAATTATGATAAGCAGCTACACTTGTTCTATTTAGAATTTTAATATTCTTATTATTTTGTAATTCGGAGCAAGTTTTTTTTATCCATTCTGAAGGTTTAAGATCATTTATTTTAATAACCTCTTCGTCAGTGAATGAAAGATTTCCACCAAAATGAGCCTTCTCGTCAACTAAAAGAACTTTTTTTCCTGTTTTTACAGCTATCGATGCCGCAGATAATCCCGCTGGTCCAGAACCTACAATTAGGACGTCGCAATGATAATATTTGTGATCATAAATATCTGGATCTTTTTCTGTAGGAGATTTACCTAGACCCGCTGCTTTTCTTATAAAATGTTCGTATTTTTCCCAAAGATTTGCAGGCCACATAAATGTTTTATAATAAAAGCCAGCAGGTATAATAGAAGAGAACAAATTATTAATCGCTCCTACATCAAAATTTACTGTAGGCCAACAGTTTTGACTTTCAGCATTAAATCCTTCAAAAATTTCAATTTGTGTCGCACTTAGGTTTGGATCTGTTTTTCCTTTATCATTAATAACTTGAACTAACGCATTTGTTTCTTCAACTCCTGAACTAAATATTCCTCTAGGTCGATGATATTTAAAACTTCTACCTACTAAATGAACTCCATTTGCTAAAAGGGCAGAAGCTAATGTATCGCCCTTAAATCCAAAAAAAGTTTTTCCATTAAATTTAAAAGAAATTCTTTCAGTTCTATTTATTTGTCCTCCAGAAGATAATCTAAATTTATTAGACATTATTTTGTTGGTTTTTCTCCCATTTTATAAACAGAGTGAATTTTATCATTTGATGTATCCCTAGACATATTAAACCAACGTCTACACCCATGAGAATGATTCCATCTTTCATATTGTAGACCTTTTATATTTTTTCTCATAAATAGATATTCAGCCCATTGATCATCACTTAATTCGGTAGGTTGTTTTGGTCTTACTATATGAGCTTCACCACCATAGCTAAATTCACTATGATCTCTGTCACCACAATATGGACATTTAATTATAAACATATTAATGAGCTACTGCAGCAGCACCATGTTCATCAACAAGATCGCCGCTAACAAATCGATTGATGTTAAATGCAGCATTTAAAGAATGAGGTTCATCATTCGCTATTGTGTGAGCAAATAGATGTCCTGATCCCGGAGTAGCTTTAAATCCTCCAGTTCCCCAACCACAGTTAAAAAAAAGTCCTTTTATAGAAGTTTTGCTGATTATTGGACTTGCGTCAGGACAAATATCAACAACACCTCCCCATTGTCTAAGCATTCTTAGCCTGCTAAAAATTGGATAGAGTTCTAAAATTGCATTAAGGGTTCCTTCAACAATCTCATGAGTGCCTTTTTGAGTGTATGAAACATATGAGTCTGTTCCAGCTCCGATGACGAGTTCGCCTTTGTCAGATTGACTTACATATGCATGGACAGCATTAGACATAACAACTGTATCAATTATTGGTTTAATTGGTTCAGAAACTAGAGCTTGAAGAGGTTTACTTTCAATGGGAAGTTTTAAACCTGCCATATTAGCTATAACGCTCGAATGACCAGCTGCAGCAACACCAATTTTTGAAGTTTTAATGAAACCTTTTGTTGTCTCTAAACCCTCTATACCATCTCCCTTTCTTTTAATTCCTTTTACTTCACAATTTTGAATAATATCAACTCCCATTGAATCGGCGCCTCTAGCATAACCCCACGCAACAGCATCATGTCTAGCTGTACCGGCTCGTCTTTGTAAAGTACTACCCATTACCGGATAACGGATATTAGGTGAACAATTAATAATAGGACAAAACTCTTTTACTTGTTCTGTATTTAACCATTCACAATCTATGCCGTTTAATCTATTAGCGTGCGTTCTTCGTTTTAATTCTCTTACATCATGTTGATTATGAGCTAAATTCATAACTCCTCTTTGACTGAACATGACGTTATAATTTAATTCTTGTGATAAGTTTTCCCAAATTTTTAAAGCATGATCGTAAAGACCTGCGCTGGCATCCCATAAATAGTTTGATCTTATGATAGTGGTATTTCTTCCAGTGTTGCCACCACCAATCCATCCTTTTTCTACTACAGCAATGTTTTTTAAATTATGCTCTTTGGCTAGGTAGTAAGCAGTTGCTAATCCATGACCACCACCACCAATTATTACCGTATCGTATCTAGGTTTTGGCTCAGGATCTCTCCAAGCCCGTTGCCAATTTTCATGATAACTGAAAGAGTTTTTAATCAGTGAAAATAATGAGTATTTATTTTTCATTGCTATAAATTATACCAATTTTATTGATTTTCAATACGGCAGTATTGCAGACGACTGGTTTAAATCGTTCATGCACCTATAATTTAATGTACTTTTTCTCCGGATAGATCATGTAGATAAATTGTTACAGCAATCCAAATAATAATAAAACTTATTAATTTGTTTATATCCAGATATTCACCATAGTAGAAAGCACCTAGCAAAAATTGACCTGTTGGAGCTAGGAAAAAAATCATGCCAGTTGGTCCTAATCCTGCCAATTCGACACCTTTTAAATATAGATATAAAGGTATTAATGTCATAGCTCCCGCAAGGAATAACCAAAATGAAATTTTTAAATCACTTGGAGAAAAGAAATTATTTCCATCTTTTGATAATAAATAGAATACAATAATTGCAAACGGGGTCATAAAAGCGCTTTCAATAAACAGACCTACGTCGGCAGGGACTTTTAATTTTTTTCTAATTAAATTGTATGTACTCCAGGTAATTGCAACAATTAGGCCAACCCAAGGAGTTGACTGAAAGTTAAAGAGCAAAAAAATAACTGAAATAATTACCAGTAATATAGCAAGCAACTTTTTTTTATTGTATGATTCTTTTAAAAAAATTATACCAAAAAAAACACTTAAAATTGGAAAGATATAATAACCAAAGCTAGCATCCACAAGTCTATTAGTTACAACGGCATATATCCAAGTAAACCAATTAGTAACAATTAGTATGCCACAAATAAATAAGATTAAAGTTTTTTTTATGTTTTTTAAGACAAGAAAAACATCATTCCATTTTGAATACATTGATATTGTAAAAAGAAGTAAAAAAGCGGTCCAAACTGTTCTGTGAACAATTAATTCTTTTGGATCAACAAAAGATACCGACTTAAAGTATAAAACACCTATAATTCCCCACCATAATGAACCAGCACCACCAGATAAAATTCCGTTAAAAGTATTTTTATTCATAAATTATTGCTATCAATAAATTGAAATCAAATTAAAATAAAGGTAAATAGATCGTTAGGAGAGGTGGCAGAGTGATTGATCGCACCAGGTTGCTAATAAAATAATCTCTCTATCAAGAGGTGTTTATGGCACAACTTGTTCATGCAAACGATACGAAAAACTATATTTTATGTAGTTTTTTTTCTAAAAAACATTTCAAGGTTGTTTCTGTTTCTACCTACATTTTAATTAAAATGTTACTTGAAATGTTACGATGTTACCAAACGTGGCTGACTCGTTTTTTAACAGAACAAAGAAGAGTTGCATTAGATAAAGCTTTCAGATTAGAAAATTAATAGGTATCAATGGTCATGCGGACTGCTTAATTGCAGTCTGCGTGGCGCTATGGAGTCTTATTTATGTCTTTTAGATCGTTCTTGAATATATTCTTTTTTCTTATCCATATACTAAGAATAGCCACATACAACATACTATAATTATCATAACTATTGAACCGCCTACACACCAACGCCAAAAAAGCTTATCCATATTTATCCTTTGCGTATTTTTCGGTATCTCTTTTCTTCTTCCCAACTCTTTTTTCTGCTTCATAAATAATTTTATGTGTGTCTGTAACACAATTTTCTTTCATCATTCCTTCTTTACGAATTTTCATCATTTCTCTTTGAACCATTGTACCGTAATCGGATGAATCCATAGAAGAACTCAATTCTTCTTTTTGAGATTCTAAAGTTTCTACTGCATTTTCCATGTTATAGAGGTAAAGAATAAATAATTACAGCAAGCACGAAGGCACAAACTAAAAGCGAAGCAACAAAATTCAAAACTGTTGTAGCATTTTCGTTGAATAACCTCATGCGTTGCGTTTTAGTTAATGGTTTCTTTTCTTTCATAATTAAAATATCTCCTTCCATATCGCAACAAAAACTATACCAAGCAAAAAGGTATACGCTGAAAGTTGTATAACATTTTTTATTATATATTTTTGATATTGTTTATTGGTTAATCTTTTCTTTTTTTTCATTTAATTTGCTTTTCCATTTACGGTAGCCATCAATCCAGCTTTCATTAGTTTCATAACCTGTTTCCACCTCACGATTTTTCCAGCGCTTATTCCAAGACCAGCTACATATTTTACCACCATAGGTTTCCAATAAGCTATAGAAATAATCCAATATCTTTTTCATTTTGATAGCTTCTTCATCATTCTAGCGTTTTCTCTATTTAATAGATCATTACTTTCTCTGCAAAGATCGTGGTTTTTTTTCTCTATAGACAATTCTGATCTTAATTTTCCATTAATCATTTGATGTTCTTTATTAATTTCCATTAGATTTTTTACTCTTTTCTTTAATTTTTCTAATTGCATTGCCTCTTCAAAGATACCTTTGTAGGTCATAGAATACCTTTATCTCTTAGTGTTTCAGGATCATCTATATCAGCAGCTTCAGGATTAGGAATTAATGGATCTGTTGGTGGTAATTCTTTTACCGTTAAACCTAATAAAAGAAAGAAAAAGAAGAAGAACTAAATCAATCTGGCGGAAGCGAAGAGATTCGAACTCTTGGTAGCCGTAAAGCTACGGAAATTTAGCAAACTTCTGGTTTAAGCCTCTCACCCACGCTTCCAATTATTTCAGATTTAGCTGACTTAACTATAAACCGAATTGCTGTGTGTTTCAACTTTATGAAAAAGAAACGCATATATGTACATAAATGTGACTGGTGTAATCGAGAATTAATCCTTAATGGGAAAGATAGCGATAGCTATGTCATTAACGCCGAGTATAAATACTTTTGTATAATTCAAATTTCTGGCAAACCTGCCGAGAGAGATTGTATGAAAAATTATTTGGAGGAAATAAAAAAGAAGAATGAATATCCCATTAAAAAAAAACTGGAAGAAAAAAAAGAACAAGAAGAAGAAGAAAAAGAAAAAGAAGAAAAGAGGCTAGAGGCTAGACCAAGAGTATTAACCAAGCTTGCTGAACTAAATAAATTCCTCAAAGAAAAACAATTCAAAAACCGTTACCAAAGATAATCCTATTTTTAGTAACACGTCTTTTAAATTCCACCCAAAAACAAATCACTTTAATAAAATATTACTGAAATGATACTTGATGTTACTAAATTTTTTTAATTAGTTAGTAAAATCAATGCTTATTTTATGTTTACAGTCGTTTACTAACTTGGCAAACGGATTAATTCCGTTTCGAGGGTTTGAATCCCTCCCTCTCCGCCATTTTAATAGTGAGGTTTATCTTCAAAGAAGTTATAAATTATTACTGGTTTTCCGCTTAGCATATATCTGTAGACATTGATATTTTCTAAAACTCTTTGGACATAATTTCTAGTCTCTTTAAATTTAATTAATTCAATCCAATCAACATAATCAATTTTCCCTTTTTGAGGATTGCCATTTATTTTTTTCCAATACTTAACTCTCTTAGGACCAGCATTATAAGCTGCTAAGGCAAAAGGATATGATCCTTCATATTCTTCTAATAAGCTCGACAAATAAAAAGAACCTAATTTTATATTATAATTAGGATCAGATTTTAGTTTACTCTTTGAATAAGGAAGTTTAGCTTGTTTAGCAATCAATTTAGCTGTGTAGGTCATAACCTGCATCATGCCTTTTGCTCCTACAGCACTATTAGCTTTTGGATCAAATTCACTTTCCTGTCTTATAACTGCTAAAACAAGTTCAGACTTGGGCATTGTTTTTTGATTAACAATGTTAGGAATTTGAATAACTGGATAATTTAATTTGTTGTAAAATCTCTTTTCATAAGAAGCTTGTTTAGCTATTTGAATTGCATAATCATATCTACCAATTTCTACGGCTAATTTTCCAGCAAGTATTTCACTTCCATTTTCTATATCTAATGAAGCCAAGTGTTTGACTAAATCTTTAGTATATTTTGTTTTATCCAATTCATGTAATAGGCGCACTGATTTAATTAAAATATTCCTATTAAAGTTTTTTTCATATTCTTTCGAAACCGTAGGTTGTTCAATTAAAGAAAAAGCTTTTTTAGGGTAAATTTCTGTAAATGCTAGTTGGCCATAATAAGTATTTAAATATTTAGAAGCTTCACCAAACCATTCTTCCGATTTTTGATTATTTTTCATTATTTTATAAGTTCGCGCTATCCAGTATGCACCTCTTGACATACTTATTGGATAACCAACATCGTTATAAAAATTTTTGAAGTGCTGTAATGCCATAGATGGATCATTTAAAAAAGTTAAGGCTACCCATCCAGAAAGCCATTCAGCTTCAGCATATTCAGAACCTTCTTTTAGGTAGTGATTGCTACAAACCTTATAAGCCAAAGCATATTTCTTTTTATAAATTAGTGAGCGTGTTAATATAGCTCTTTCTTTCCACCAAATATCTGGACGTATTAATTTGATCGAATCTTTAGGTATCTTAAATAGAATTTCAAGAGAAGGGTATAATCTCCCTCTTCTTCTTCGCCATTTAAGTCTATCATATTGTAAACCAATATCATTTTTGAATTTTGCTGGAACTTTAGCTATTGCATTATCAACACCATAAGATTTACTCATTAATAATTGTCTTGCCCTATATAAAGCAGTTTCATCTTTGGGTAGATATCTTAACATTCTTTGTACATCCCAATATTTGCCTTCCCAAGCATGCCAATCTGCTCTTTTAATGTTATCTGATACAGTTATTATTTTTTTGTATTTTTTTCTTAAGTACCTTAGATCGGTTTTTGAAAGTTTAGCTTTTATCCATCCTTCCTTTATTAATTGGCTTCCTCTTTCGGTATTACCTTGTTTAAGATAAATTTCTCCAAGTTTTATTTTTCCATAGTCACTTAATGGTCCTGTTTCACCAAACCACTTTGTAATAACTGATGGTGAAACTGTATTTAAATTAATTTTATGTTCCGCTAAATATCTTAATCTGCTTATTCTTGGATAATAAGGATTATTATTTATAAAAGTTAAATAATCATAGAAGCTTGCGGCATTGATTGATTCCTTTAGATAAAGCCAATGTACTAATTTAAATAATATTTTATTTTTGGACTTTTTTGAGAGTTTTATAGCAGTTTTCCATTTCTTTTTATCTATGGCTTTGAAAGTGGCTTTTGCTATTTTGAAATCATTTCTTGATAATATTGCTGACTTAGATACAGCCTTGTCTATTTTTTTTTTAAAGATTAGTGGTTTTTTTTCAGGATATATGAAAACTTCTTCTTTAGTTTCTTGAATGACTGTTATCTCTTCTTGTATTTTCTCAGTTGTAACTTTTATTTTCTTTATTGTCGGTTTTTTTTGAGGATATATTTCTTTTTTTTTAGCAATTGTAGTTTTTGTTTCCTGATCGACTATAGGTTTTGGTAATGGTAAAATGTTATCAGCAGCTATGGATTTTGATGGAAAAATGATAAAAAACCCTAAAAAAATTACATTAAATTTAACCAGATTTTTCATAATTTAAAGATGATTTACTTTTTCAAACTATGTTATAAAGATTTATGTTTAAAGGATCAATTGTAGCTTTAATTACTCCATTTAAGAATAATAAGCTTGATGAAGAATGTTATATTTCACTAATACATCATCATATAAAAAATGATACATCAGGTCTTGTTCCAGCGGGAACTACAGGAGAATCGCCAACTTTAAATCATGAAGAGCATGAAAGAGTTATTGAATTATGTGTTAAAGAGTCCAAAGGAAAAATTCCTGTGATTGCTGGCACCGGATCGAATTCTACTGAGGAAGCTATATCATTAACAAAATATGCTGAAAAGATTGGCGCTGATGCAGCTTTAGTTGTAACACCCTACTACAACAAACCAACTCAAGAGGGATTATATCAGCATTTTAAATCAATAAATGACAATTGTTCAATACCTTTAATAATTTATAATATTCCGTCACGATCAGTAGTTGATATGACCGTTGATACAATGGCCAGACTTTTTGAGTTAAAAAATATTATTGGAGTTAAGGATGCTACGGGTGATTTAAATAGAGTAAGTCAACAAAAAAAGAAAATGGGTCCGGATTTTATTCAATTATCTGGAGAAGATGGAATCGCATTGGAATTTAATATGAGAGGTGGGGCAGGCTGTATTTCTGTAACATCAAACATAGCGTCAAAACTTTGTTCAGAATTTCAAGAAGCATCATTAAGCAAAAATAATAGTGATTTATTGGCTAAGGCAAAGGAGATTAATGATAAATTAACCCCACTACACAAATCTTTATTTATTGAAAGCAATCCAAGTCCAGTAAAATATGCAGCAAGTTTATTAAATCTATGTTCGGATGAAGTTAGATTACCATTGGTTAAGGTTACTGAAGAAACTAAAAAGATTGTAAAATCAGCTATGGTGTACGCAAATCTGATTTAATAATGAGAAAAAAAACCAAAAGTGGTTTAAAGATAATTGCTAATAATAGAAAAGCCAGATTTAATTATTTTTTTAACGAGTTTTTTGAAGCTGGGATTGTATTGAAAGGATCTGAAGTAAAATCTCTAAGAGATGGTAAAGCAAATATTTCAGAATCATACGCTTTTGATATTGGAGGAGAAATTTTTTTAGTAAATTCACATATTCCCTCTTACAAAGAATCTAGCTACAACAATCATGATCCAAAACGTAATAGGAAATTACTTTTAAATAAAAAAGAAATTAACAAGCTTATGGGGAGGGTAAATAGAGAAGGTCTTACTTTAATTCCAACAAAGTTATATTTTAAAAAAGGCAAAGCAAAAGTTGAAATTGCTGTAGCTAAAGGAAAAAAACAATATGATAAAAGACATGTAAAGAAAAAAAGAGATTGGAATAGAGAAAAAGCAAGACTTTTTAGAAAATCAAGTTAATTAATAATGATTTTATTAGGTTTAGGATCAAATTTGTCATCCAGTTTTGGAGATAGATTTCAAAATATTGATCTAGCAGTTTCAGCCCTTGAAGGATATGGAATTCAG
>Ga0208879_1001556_pt1 | contig 21472 bp, 13 predicted proteins | sample Knorr_S15_td_Bot_FD_185605 | JGI IMG/M metagenome (GOLD analysis project Ga0208879, IMG submission 185605) | Marine microbial communities from Southern Atlantic Ocean transect - Knorr_S15_td_Bottom_ad_5009_LV_A (SPAdes) (version 2) | ecosystem: Environmental > Aquatic > Marine > Oceanic | place...
CTCTTCTTTCTTTTTATTTGAAGAATTATTTGAAGAATTATTTGAAGAATTATTTGAAGAATTCTTTGAAGAATTATTTGAGTAATTTGTAGTTTGTGGATTTTTGATATTATTGTTATAATTGTCTATTTTTGTATCAATTTTTGATAATTTTTCGCGTATTATCAATAATTTTTCTTTATTTTTTAATATCTTTTTTTTAGATGTAGTAATTAATATTTCATTTTTCTTTTTTTCTTGCTCATATTGTCTCTCAATTTGAGCACATTTATGTTCTAAATTTTGTTTAATTTTTCTTTCATTTTCGATTGTTTTAAGAGCATTTTCTTTTTTAGATTGACAAAAATTTAACTTATTGGATAGATTTTGAATTTGTTCATTTTTTGTGAACAAATTCTTTTCTAATTTTGTATTTAAATTTTCTAAATATTTAACTTGTACTAGTAATTTATCTTTTTGTTTTTTTAATGTTAATATTTTTTTATATGATTCAGATATTAATCTATCAATATCTAAGATTATTTTACCTGTATTAAAAGACATTAAATTATTAAAAGGCAATTTAAATGTTTCATTAAATTTTTTAATTTCTTCGTCAATTTTAGATCCTTGTTGGATAGATTTTATATATGTTTGAAATTGTGCATCAGTTTCAAAAACTTTTTTTTTTTTATTAAATATCAATTCTGGAAAATCTTTTATTATTTTATCTATAATGTGTTTTTGATATTTTATTGGTAAAGACATATTATTATAATAAATAACAATATTTTATTACATATTTTTATTTTTTATTTTTTTATTTTTTTTCCCTCCAAGATGTATTTTTATTTTATCATCAATAATTTGATAACGACGAATAACATTTTGTAACATTTTTTTCATTTCTTTTGTTTTATTCTTTTCAAGAGAAATATTGGTGGTATGCAATTCGCGAATTTGTCTTAAAATATCTTTAATATTTTGTTTGGACGACATTTGTATAAAATAAAACAATATTTTAAAAAAAATTATATTCATTAAAAAATTAATTTTTTCTATATTAAAAATTAATACGATTTTGTAAAACTTGTTTTAAGTCAGTTATGTTAGCAATATTTTTTAAATCTATATCTAAAATATTGGCAATATTAAGTAAATGTATTTTTTTATTAATTAAACCGAATTTAGTCAATATTAATAATTTTAACATAGATAGTAATTTTTGACGATTAGTATATGATATATATTTTTCAGTTACTTTAATTTGTTTTAAAATAACAATAATTTCATCATTATTAAAATTTTTAAATAATTTATCAGCATCTGTAAACAATAAATATTTCTTTTTTTTTGAATTTAATATTAGATTTAATTTTATTTGCAATGGGTTTTTTAATTTATCACCTCCAAAATGTGTAATAATATTTGTAGTCAATAATCCACCACCTTTTATTAAAATAATTTGATTTAATTTATTTTTAAGAATTTCTAATGAAATTTCTATTATAGAAATTTTTTTTTTATCAATATATAATTCTTTTAATTTTGTTTGATATAAATTTTTTTTCATTTGAAAGGATTTTTCTAAATTTGTTACAGATATTTCATATTGTGGTAAAATTTCATTTTTCATAGAGGATACTTTATTTAAATAGTATGTATAATTATCAGAATTTGTATTAAACATTTTTTCATAATTTTTAATTTTTATTTTCATATTATTTAATTGATTATTGTGTTTAGACAATGTGTCAATTATTAAACGAATATCATTTTTAAGTTTATTCAAATGATTTCTAAAATCAGAAATTGATTTTTCTTTTATTTCAATTTCCATAATTTTGTTATCATATTTTGTTTTTAATTTTGAATAGTTATAAGTAAGAATTTTTAATAAATTTATTGTATCAGATGATTTTTTAGCAATAATATCAGTTCCATGTTCTAAATCATCTGTTAAAAAACCAACATCTATTATCTCTTTATCAAATTGTTTAAGTAATTGATCAAGACGAGGTAAATTTGCTAAATCTGGTGAAATATATAAAGGATATAAATCAGTAATATCATCTTTTAAAGATGTTTTAAAATTAGACATATTTTTTACATTTAATTCAAAAATATGATCATCATTAAAATCATCATCTATATGTAATTTTTTTATAACACTATTATAATATTCATCTTCTAAATCTTCTTCTTTTAAAATATCTTCACCTTTTAAACAAATTTTTAATTTTTGTTTTTGTATTTTTTTTAAATTATTTATTATTTCTTTAGGTATCATTGTAATTAAACTAATTATTGTTTTCTCATTTATATTTAGTAATGAACCATATATGATATATTTATTATTTTTATCTAATTTTATACCAGTATTCGTTAGAGTAAATTTTTCTATAATAGATGGTATACAGTTTCTGTAATTTTTTTCATCAATTTTTTTCGATAAATTTGCGGAATATCCTGCTAGTAATATGTGATATATATAATGAATTCGTTCATCATATTTTGGAATATTTTCAACTAATGAAGGCATTGCTTTCATTATAGCATGTTTTGAAATAAAATTTTTTTTTTTTTCTAATGAAATTTTTATCTTTTGTATTGTTTCATCTAATGTTTTAAGTTCATCATAAGAAAGATTATTTTTTTCACAAAAATTTTCTCTATTTTCAGGTAATTCACTATTAAATGCGTCATAAATATTTTTTATGGTTATTAAATCACTTGTATTATCAATATATGCTTCTAAATCTTTTAATTTTCCAATTTTTGTTAAGTTATTTATTTTTTCTAATATACAAGCAAAAATTATTGAAATTTCTTTTTTATCTAGAATCATTCCTTCAATAATAATTCTAGCATTTTGTGGTTTTAATTCTATGTTTTTTAAAATATTTGTTAATGGTGTAAATAAATTATTTTCATCAGTACAATCAATTGTTTTTAAAATATCAATTGAACTTTGAACATATTCAGCATTTGGTGGTTCAATAAATTCATTTAATATTTTAATAATATTATTTACACTTTTATCATCTTTTTCTAACATACCTACTAAATTTAATATAATAGAATCAACATTATCTCTTCTTATTTTAGGTTCTGGAAAATCTTCAAATTTATTATATTCATCTTCTGTATAAAGACAATAAACATGACCTTCCGTTTCTCTACCAACTCTACCCCATCGTTGTTTAGCTTGTGCTTTACTGATTCTTTTTCGTCCCATTGCTGTCATATTTCGTAATGGATCATAAGATACTGACCATTCATAACCAGAATCTATTACATATACTAATCCTTTAATAGTAAGAGAAGATTCTGCTATATTAGTTGAAGTAACAATTTTACGATTATATGGACCATTTTCAGCTGTTTTGTATTTATCGATATGAACAGCATAATCTTTATGTTCTTGTGGAACTTTACTTGCTAATTCTATACAATATGGAAGATAATTCCCTTTTTTAAAGTTTTTAGTTGCTATCATTTCACATATTTTTTTTCCATCTGCTAATGTTGCAACAAAAAATAAAATTGCCCCTTGATTATAATTTTGGTGTTTTTTATCTATAGTTTTTTTTTTGTTTAATATTTTTTCTATAATTGCAACCCCCCGATTTACATAATCTAATTCTTTTATTTCTTTATTTGAAAATTGTTTTTCATATGAAAATTGTTTGGTACCTGGATATTCACTAATAATTGGATTAAATTCACTAAAATAATTGGCAAATAATTCTGTATCAATTGTAGCACTAGTTATTATAACCTTAAAATTTTCATTATTTCGTAAGGCTTCTCGTGATAAATATAATAATTGATCTGTTGGAATACTCCGTTCATGAGCCTCATCTATTATTAATATATTAAATGCATCTTTTTTTGTCATATCTCTATCCTTTAAAAAACTTATGACAATCGAACCATCTGTAGCATATAATAATTTAGTATCAGTTTTACTATGTGTTTCTTCATCTTCTTCTAAAGTAATATTTTTACCTTTATGTTCGATTATCCGCCCTTTTTCTAATTTTGAATCACCATGATGAAATCCTACTTCTTTTCCTAATCTTACATCCAATGTTTTAGCAGACCATTCAGCAGTTTGTTCAGCTAATATACGTTTTGGTACTGTCATAACGACTTTTCCTTCATATTTAAGAGTATGTAAAGCACACTTTGGAATAATAACTGTTTTACCAGCACCAGTTCCAGATGTTATTATATTTACACGATTATTATTAATTTTTTGTATAATTTCTTTTCTATGTTTTGCAATTGGAAGATCAACCCATCCTCCGGATTTTAATGCATATATTTTATATTGTTTACTATAAGATTCATTCGTTAATGGATTTTTATTACGACCTTTGGCATCTAATATTCCAATATTATCCATATTCATATATTGTAATAATATATTTTATTTATTACAATATATTTTTAGAGAAAATATTATTTTTTAATTATTTTTTTACATAAACATTTTTTATTTATTTTTAAAACATCTGTTTTTGTATATCTTGGAACAATACGCAAAACAACTTTTGATTTAACTCCCTTATGTATAGGTTCGGTACAACCACCATGTTGTCCTTTCTTAATATCCTTTATAGGAGTACATCTTGCTCTAAATTGTTCGTAAAAATCACGAATATCTTCAAATTTTTTACATTCATTTTTTTTTAACATTTTATTTAATTTATTATGCATATTACATGCCCATTTGGAAAGCGTTTCTCTATTTTTCATAGTATTTATATCTAATTTAGTATCATTTTCATTTATATTTTTTTTAAAATTTTTCCTACACCATTTACATGGAAGAGTCTTTTCTAATAATTGTAAAAATTTAAGATAATTTTTTTTATCTTCTTTCGTTGGATTAACTGGATAATTAAATGTCATAATATGAATGAATTGCCATAGACAAGTTCCCCAAATATATGTTGAAAATCCATTTCCACTATCATAATCATCTTTAGTAAAAACGTAATTATTTTTATTCATATTACTATATATATTATTTATATATAAATTATTTATTATAAAATCATTTATGTTCTAGTTCTTTGTCTTGCTTGTTGTCTTTCCGGTTGTTCTGCTTGTTCTGCTTGTTGTCTTACTCTTTGTCTTGCTGGTTGTCTTGCTGGTTGTCTTGCTAGTTCTCTTGCTTGTTCTCTTGCTGGTTGTCTTGCTAGTTCTCTTGCTTGTTCTCTTGCTGGTTCTCTTGCTTGTTCTCTTGCTGGTTCTCTTGCTGGTTCTCTTGCTTGTTCTCTTGCTGGTTCTCTTGCTTGTTCTCTTGCTGGTTCTCTTACTAGTTCTCTTGCTGGTTGTCTTGCTGATTGTTTTACTGGTTGTCTTGCTGATTGTTTTACTGGTTCTCTTACTGGTTCTCTTGCTAGTTGTCTTGCTGATTGTTTTACTGGTTCTCTTACTGGTTCTCTTGCTAGTTGTCTAGTTTTTCCTTGTGCTTTACTATATAATCCAAATGTAAAAGATAATAAACAACAAGATTCATAATTAACCCATTTACTTGTAATATCTCTTTTTAATTTTCTATAAACTTTTTTATTTTTACCAATTCCGAACAAGTATCCGGTTCTAAATTCAATATCTAATAAATTAATTCCTTCGATTTTAGTCCATGAACTATTTACATCAGTTAATTGTTTTTGAAATAATGAATTATTATTAATTCCATGCATAATATTATTATCAAATGCGATAGCTTTGATTTTAATATTACTATCATCTTTAAGTTGTTTCCACCCATTATTTGGTTCAATTAATGAAATATTTTTTGGTTTAATTTGTGAAATTTTTTTTCTATATATTTTGTTATTTATATCAATAGTATATAAATAATTTTTATTTGATGATACGTATTTTACATTACTTAATCCTAAATTTATCCATTTTGAACCGATACTTTCAGTTGTTTTTTTTAAAAGGAAATTTTTTGAAGAAATTCCATAAAAGAATTTAGTTTTTCTATTAAAATGAATTTTAGAAATATTACCTGCATTATTTCCTTTTTTTATTTTTTTCCATTTTGATTTTTGAATATTTAATTTCTTTTTTCTCCATATTCTAAAATTTTTATCAATTCCTATTAAAAATAAATTTTCAGTTTTTCTTTGTTTTGAAGTTAATTCTACTTTTGGTTTAGATTTAGTTATTCCTTCAGTTTGTTTTTGATATGGTGTTTTTACTACTGCTGATATAGAACTACTTCCTATTGGTCGGATCATTTTAATTAATTGTGAAAATTGTGTTTCTGTTAATTTATATTCGTCCATAATCATCTTCTTCATTTCAGCACTTATTTTAGAAACTAGTGTACCAGAAGTTTTTCGAACATCTAATTGAATTTTTTCTCCAATTTTTGTTCCTTTTTCTAATAATCGAATTCTAAATAATTTACTTGTGGGATTTGTTTTTGAAAAACAACCGATTTGTCCACTTGATTGTTCAGAACAATAAGTATCATTATATGCTCGAAGTATAATGAGATCATTTCCATGAATAGTTCCTCCATATTGATTAATAATAGTGAATACAGTTTTAGAATTTGGTTTACTGGCATTACATACAACTCTTTTTTTATTATTTTCACTTTTACAATATTTTTTACGCATAGAACGAAGTAATATTTTATCACCGGATTTAATATTTTTTTTTCCATTTAGACGAATAATATGAAATTTATGTTTAGTTTCGATTTCATTACCATCACACATAAATCTTTTTCTAATATAATTATCCATACAATATTTATTACTAATATTTCCAAGAATTGCTACAGTACTATAATTTGTGATAGATTGTTTCGATTCTTCAACTAAAATTGATTTTTTAGGTTTAAGTGAAACATTAAATTTTTGCGAAACAATACCTTGTAAATTTTTTTTAAATAATATTTTTTTATTACCGTCGTATACATATACGGTTGCGTTTTTTAATTTTTGTGTATTATGGTCATCTGTAGTTTGAATATTTATTGTATCAATTTTAAAATATCCATCAAGATTAATTCTCCATGATGCGTTTCTATTATTAGTATATGTAAAAGTATTTTTCTCACCATCAATAGCTTTATCAGAAGAGTTATTTTGACTTGGTGTACTGGATTGTTTGGTTAATTTATTTTTAGCTACATCAATATTATTTTCAAAAATTTGTACTTCAACTAAGTAAAGATTTTTAGTTTTATTTAATCTAATAACAACATATTTAGCTTTACCTTTTCCTTGAAGTTTAGCTTTTGCTGCTGCTGCTTTTGAAGCATAAACTGATTCGGCAAGAACATTTTGTTGTGCTTTAGTTTTTGCTTTAAGTGCTTTAAGTTCAGCTGCTTTTTCTTTTGCTTTTGCTTTTTTAAGAAGAATTTTTAATTTTAGTTGTTTTTGTTTCATTAATTCTGCTTCTTTTTTCATCGCTTCTTTTTTTATTTGTGTTTGTTTTTTAATATTAGCTTTTTCAGCTTCTTTTGCTTTTGCTTCAGCTTCTCTAACAGCTTTATCTTTTGCATCTTTTTCTGCATTTTCTTTATTATATGCTTTTGCTTTTTCAACTGCTTTATCTCTTTTAGCTACATTAGATTTTGCTTGACGAGCTGCACTTTTTTGTTCTCTTGCATATGAAGCTGCTTGACGAGCCTCAGTTTTTGCCGCGATAGCTTTGGCTTTGGCTTCTTTTCTTTCGAATTCTGCATTTTTTGCTTCTTCTTTTGCTTTTTTAGCTCGTTCAATAGATTCCATAATTTGTTTAATAATCAGTTGTCTTTCTTCTTCTGTTTTTGCTAATTTTTTAGCAATTTCAAGAGCATCTTTTCGTTTAAGTTCTGTTCCTAAAGCTGTTTTTTTCATTTCGGCTTGAACTTTAAGTCTTAATGCTTCAAGATTAGCTCTATTTTCCATATCTGCTGCTTTTTTTTTTAATTCATTTGCTCTTTGAGCTGCTTTCGTTTTTTTAAGTGCTTTAATTTTTGCTTTTGCTGCAAGTAATTCTTTTTGTCTCATTTGGAATCTGAGTGTTTGTAATTTTCTTTCTTCTTTTTTTGCTTCATTTTCGGCTAGAGCTTTGTCTCTGATTTGTTTTCTATTTTGTTTTGCTTTTAATGCTTTTTTTTTTGAAATATTAACAAAATTTTCTTTTTCTGCTGCTTTAATTTTTGCTTCCCCAAGTTTTACCATATGTAATTTTAATTGTGATTCTTTTTCTTCTTGTTGTCTTTCGGCTTGTCTTAAAAATTTTTGTCTATCTCTTAAAAGTTCAGCTTGTTCTTTTGCAAATTTTGCTTCAACTCTTGCTTTTTCTTTTTCTGCTTCGTTTTTTGCATTTCTTAATAAGTTTTCAGCTTTACGTCTTGCTTCATCCTCTTTTTTAATTTGTTCTTTCATTAATTCTAATTCTTTTTTCATATTATTTTTAGCAGCTTTAACATCTCCACTTAATTTCATGGCTAAATATATATTTTTTGTTTTGTATTTAGTAGCCTTGATAGAATCTTCTTGTGCAATTCTAAGATTTTTAATAGCTTTTTTTACTTTTTTTGATTCTGCTTCAAATTGTGCTTTTAATTTATTTTTTTCTTTTCTTAATATATCTTCTTTTGCCTTATCTTCTGCCTCTCTTTTTTTTTGAACTTTAATTGCAAATTCTCTTCTCTGTACTGCTATTTTTGCTTGGAATGCTTTTTCGGTTGTTTTTCTTTGTTTTTTCATAGCAGATTGATATTGTCTATATCGTTTTTGTTCTTCCATACGTATTTTTTTTGCTTGTAATTCTTTTTCTTGTGCTACGAAAAATGCTTGTAATCGTAATTTTTCTCTTAATTGAGCTTCTTTAGCATTTCTTGCTTTTAAAACTTCTTGTCTTGCTTTTTCGGCTCGAATTAATGCTTCTCTGGCTTCTTTTTCACTTGCACCTTTTAATTTTAACATAGCTTCAAGACGAGATGATCTTCTTGCTGATGTTTTTTTTTCTTTTACCAGAATTGCTTTTAATCGTAATTCGTTTCTTTGCGCCTGTGCCATTTTTGCTATTAATACTCCTTTTCTTCTAAATGCTTCTTTTTCTAATCTTTTTCTTTTTTCTTCTGCTAATTTTTGTACTTTTAATCTTTCTTTTTGCATAGATTCTTTTTGTACTCGCATTTGTTGTCTTTGACCTTTCATTACTTTTCTATGAATATCAGCTTGTTTTCTAAGTACATCAGCTTGTACTTTAAATTTTTGTTGCATTTTTTTTATTTGTTTTCCTTTTTCTTCTAATTCTTTAGCATGTTCCAAAGTTAGTCTTTTTTTTTCTCTATCCATTCTCTCTGCTAGGAATCTAAGTGCTTTCGCTTTTTCTATTTTAGCTTTTGCTAATGTAGCAGCAATTGCTTGTTGTCTAGCTCGATATATAGCCTTTTGGCTCATAATTTTAGCTTCAGCTTTTCCTTGTTTAAGAGCTTCTCTTATTTTTAAAGCTATAAATTTTGCTTGTTCAATTGCCTTTCTTGCAGAATTTTCTTCAAGTTTAGCTTTATTAGTAATATCTGCCGCCATTTGTCTTCTAATTTGAGCTTCTTTCTTTTTCATAGATGCTTCTGAACTTTTTAATTTCCTTTTTTGTTTTTTAACAATAGCATTAGCTTTTGATAAAGCTGTTTTTTTTTCACGTAATTCTTTTCTTGCTGCAAGTAATGCAGCTTGTGCTTTATTTCTATCTGCTAAAATTTTAGTTTTTTGTTTTTTTATAAGTTTTTTTAAATGTGCCATTCTTTCTTTATCGGTTTTGAACTTTAAAAATGCTTGAGAACCAGTTACTTTTTTTCCAAGTTGTTCTTGTAATTCTTTTATCTGTTTCTTATTTTCTTTTTCGATTTCTTTTTGTCGTTTAGATGCAGCTAATGCAGCTTGTGCTTTTAATTGTGCTTTACGTTTTTCTTCTAATTCCAACTCTCTTTTTTCTTGTATTGCTTTCATTAAAATCTTTTGTGCTTTGAAATTTGCTTCTTTTTTTTTTAAAACTTTCGCTATTTCGTTACTCATCTTTTTTTTAAAATCACGAACTTCATGTTGCCTCTTAATATCCAAAGCCATTAATTTATATCTTAGTTTTTTTTGTTGTTTTACAGCAATAGCAGATAATGCAACTTCTCTTTTTCTCATTTTTTCTTCGTAATATTTACGACGAGCTTCACGGTCATTTTCAACTTTTCTTAATTTTTCAAAAACATTTGTAGCACGAATAAATTTAATTAATAAATTTTTAGCTTCTTTTGCTGCTGTTGCATTATCTATAATGACTCCATTAATATTTTGTAATTGAGAATCTAAATTTTTTAAAACATTTTTTCCAAATTCTGCTTCCATTTTAAGTTTTCGCTCATTCCAAATATATTTTTCTCTTTCATCCATATCACTTAATTTTTTATCTCTTAGTTTTCTTCTTTCTAAAAACATTTGTTTTGTTCTTTCTTGTTTATCTTGTTCTGCTAGTTTTTTAGCAAGATCTGCCTCTATTTTTTTTTTAATCTCTTTTTTATGTTTTACCCAGTTTTCTAACATTAAACGTTGTGGATTATCTCTAGGATCATGTTTTGCCCTTGACAAAACATCTGATGTCATATCACCAATTTTTAATAAATTTTGTATAAAAGGATTATCGATATCCTTTGGAACAGCTGAATCAGTAAGTTCTTGATTTCTTTTATTTTTTAATTGTTCTAGTAAATTATCTAAATATTTAATTTTTTTCTCGAGATTCTTCTTTTCCGATTTAATTGTTTTTGGCTGTTCTATATTATTAACTATATGATTATTTTTTTGTATTGACTCTGGATTGTATAAATTAGATAGTTTGTGAATTCCAACATTTCCTAACAGATAACTTTGTTTTGCATAATCTTTATATTCTAATAATTCAGTTCTTAAATTAGAAGGATGAACCATTTCACATATATATAATAGCTATTTTTTTGTAAATAATTATTTATTTATTAAATATTCAATTAATAAATAAATACTAATTTTTAAAAATTTATTCTTTTATATTTTATTCTTTTTCCTTTATATTTTTTTGATTTTGTGTATTTTCATATTTATTATATTTTATAATTTTATCAATTAAATTTACATGTGTTATCATCATTCTACGACAACACATTTTATTTAATCCAAGTTGATTTAATGTATCTTCCGTTGGTTGTATTTCATTTAATTCAACATATTTATCCCAAATATCTCCAATAACTTTGCCACATGTAAAACATCTAACTGGAATTATCATTTTTATATACTAATTAAAAATATAAAAAAAACAATATTTAAAATTGAAAAAGGGTGTATCTAAAAAAAATTTCAATTGCTTTTTATATCTATAAAAAGCATATTATTATAATATTTTAATAATTAAATTTATATTATATATAAATATATAGTAATAATTTATATATTTTATATATTTTATTTTTAATTATTAAAATGATACAATACAAAGAAGATAAAAAATATGATAAATTATCTTTGGTTAATAATTTACCATTAATTGGAATCTTAGGAGGAGTTGGTCCAATGGCTGGAATTCGTTTACATACTAAAATCATTGAAAATACCAAAAATATAACATCAGATCAAGATCATTTAGAAATCATTCATGTATCTTTTTCAAGATATATAAATGATAGAACAATGTTTTTATTAAATAATAAAGATACAAATATAATAAATCCAGCAATATGTGTTCGTCCATTATTACAAATATTTAGTAATGCTGCATATACATTTAATACAAGTATTGTAATTGGTGTTTGTTGTAATACATTTCACGTTCCCGAAATTTATAATCAATTTTTAAAAGATATTGAAATTATGAATTTCAAAAATAATAATTTTTCAGGACATATTCATACATTACATATGATAGATTTAACAATTGAATATATTAAATATTCATTAAAAATTAATGTGGTTGGATTATTATCAACCACAGCAACTAGAAATTTGAATTTATATCAAGATATTGCTAAAACAAAAAATATATCTATTATTGAAATCGATAGTGAATTTCAAGATGAATTGCATGATACAATATTTAATAAAAAAGATGGCTTAAAAGTTTTAAATAAATCTTCAAAAAGAGTTCGTAATTTATATGAAAAATATATAAATATGTTAAAAAATAAAGGTTGTAAAGCAATTATTTTAGGATGTACTGAAATTCCATTAGTATTTAATAATAATGAAAATGAATTATTTGAAATAAAATTAATAGATCCCGTTAAAATATTAGCATGTAAAATGATAGATTTTGTAAATAAAAGAGATATTTGATTAAAATAAACTATATTATAGTTTATATATTCAAGTAAAGATACAAGTAACAGTTCCAGTCCCGAATTGATATGAATTTGTGGAACAGGTTTTTACAGAAAGTTCAAAAAACTATTATATGTAAATCGTAGTCATATACGCTTTACTATGAAGTAAATTATCAATCAATACACATATCGTTCTGGTGCTTGTGACAAAGTGATAAGAGGTGATTCGTTATATTGAGATATAGGAAAATGTCTTGGCATTGATGGCGAACATTTATTTTCTTCAATTTCGTCTTCTTCAATTTCTTCTTCTTCAATTTCTTCTTCTTCAATTTCTTCTTTAATCAATTGACGAAGTTTCTCATATCGTTTTACTAACGAAGGGTTAAATCGTCCATTTGCCATAGCGCCTATGATTTTTGAGATAAGATGTTCAATCTCAAGCTCATTATCATCAATATGGTTTTGGTTGCTCATCATGAGTTCAAATGTATATTCGTAAGAGAATATTTTTTTATGTAAATGCTTCAAAAATCAATTTTTTTTTCGTTTATTTTATTTTTAATATATTTGTATAATTTAATAATGATTTTATTAAATCTATCAGACTACACATTATCCATTTTTTTACAATATCTTTATTTTCCAGAAATACTTAAACTTGAACAAATTGATAAAAATTTATCTGAACGAATACAAAATCAAGATAATGTGTTCAAAAAATATATTGAAACAAATTTTCCAAAAATTATTAAAAATAACGAAATTTATTCATCTTGGTATAATTTAAGTAAAAGAATTCATCAAAATTCATATTATTGTTTATATTGTGATTCTTATATGGGTATCGGACCAATCGTTTCATTACTTTCATATTATGATTGTTCAAATATATATTCTCTACCAAATTATCATATAGATTGTATTAAGTGCTATAAGAAAAAAGAACGTAAAAGAAAAAAAATAACGCTATATAATTGTCCATTAACAAATAAAACTGTAATTGGTTTTGAGAGATTGAATATATAAATTTTATACATTGAGTCTAAATTGGGATATAGATGGAATTTTTGTTACAAGTTGTTCAGTAAACTCATAACTAGACTCGTGATTTTTTTTTTGTAAATATATTTTACTATTTTTTTTTATAAAATTAATAAAACGATTTCTATATATATATGGATTTTCAGAATCAATTTCAGTATATTGATCACAACATAAAATTCGATAATACATTTTTTTCCAAACTCCACAACATCGTTTCCATAAAGTCCATTTTTGAAAAAAATCTATAATACCAAAGATATAGATTTTAATATCATTTTCAGATACACAGATTTTAATATTTTTTTTTTCAAAAAATTCTTTTGGTATATTTTCGTATAAATCATATTCTATAATTGCAACAATTAATGAATAATCCATTATAATCATATCTTTTAAAAATTGTGTATCATTTACAATTGTAGTTATAAATTCATTATGATCATTTTGTTGTAAGATAAAACTATTATTTCTGTTTGTAAAATTTATATCTTTTAATTCAAGATTTTCATCATTTTCGAATCTTTCTTCTGTTGTACCTTTTAAATCAAATATATTGTCTATTTTGATTTTATGTTCAAAAATATTATTCATTATAATAAAACGACTATCAAAATTTGGTAAAATTATTCTATATAATCCTAAAATTTTAACTAAATATGTATTATTTTCTTGAATATAATTACTATATTTTTTTAAAATATGCCTAAAAAATTTACATTCATTTTTTGTAATTGTTTTAACTATATACTTATTATCTGATGTTTTCCAAAATTTAGCTCCACTTTTAGGATATGTTTTTCCACTTATTATATTTTCAGTACATAAACTATTAATATAATAATTTGACTCTATTCCATAAAAATTTCTGATTTTTTCAAATTTTACTTTATTATAACATTTAAATTTCCAATCAAAATTATTACATTTTAATTTATATGTATCAATTTTTTGTATTTTATCAGCAAATTTTCTATAAATACCTATATTTTTTAAACTAGATTGTAATCCAATTTTTAAATAATGTTCCGTAGAATAATTTATATTCATATAAATTATATTATAACTTTTTTTATAAAAATCAAATTTCTTATTCATTAAATAATGAATACCATATTTTACTAATTCGTTCCCATTTATATATACTTGCTCTCTTTATTGCTAAATTTTGATAATTCCGTTTTTTTTCTGGATTGTTTAGTACTTCTTTAATTATCTTTAATGATTCGATTTCAAATTTCTCAGGCGTATGTTCATCTATTAATATTCCACCATTTCCTATAGTTTGAACTAAACCAGAATATTTTCTTGCAATAACTAAATTTCCACCTGCCATCGCTTCTAATGCTGATAGACAAAATGTTTCATGAGAATAAATATTTGGATAAAACCAAATATCACTTTTACATAATTCTTTTGCTAATTCAGATTGTTTCAATTTTCCTCTAAATTTTATGTGATCACCAGTTTTATCAATTAAATCTTGTATAGTTTTATTTTGAATCTTATCAAAATAAATATCTAATGTTGCATCTGGAAATAATTTTAATATTTTTGGAAACATTTTCAGAAGAATGATTAATCCTCTATCTGGATCAGAACAATATATGAATCTATTTTTTTTTTTTTTACTAAAATTTATATCAAAATTTTTTGATTCATACCCATTTGGTATTATACTTACATATTTTTGTGGAACTTTTACAAAATTGCAAAAATATTGCTTATGCCAATTTGATACACATATTATTTTATTAAAATTTGTTACAAGATTATGAAATATTGGACTACCACAATTTATAAGACTTTCATTTCTCCAATAATTATGAACTCTTGCATCATGTAATAAATAATAAACTTTTTTTGCTAAACATTGAAATTCTAAAAAAAAATGAATAAAACGCGATACTATCAAAATATCAACTGGATATAAATTTTGAAATTCTTCATATTTAGATATATGCTGATACCGTACACCATTATGAATGATTTCCTCTTTACACATACAAAATACAAAAACTGTATACTTATTAGTAAATTGCTCACATAATTTTATAGCACATATTTCACTGCCATATACATTTCTTTCTTCATAATTTTTACCATTAAATGGATCCGAATATCCTGTATAATAACATAATATTGGTTTTATATGCGTTGTCGTTTTTACTGTTTTTGATAAAAAAGTTATATTATTTCTTTTTATCTTTTCATATGGTAATAAATTAAACAAATGAGTACGTAAATACATATCATCTTTAATTTGTAAAGCTTTTTTTAAATATTCTATCTGTTTATCAATTTTTCCAATATCTTTATATATTACAACTAAATTTTTATAAGATTCAAATGAAGGTGTAATAGATACTGACTTAAGAAAATATCCAACTGCATGTTCATATTTTTTTTTATTATAATATATGATTCCAAGATTAAAATAATTTTGAAATCTTGTAATACCACTATTTAATAATATAGAATAATAAATTAATGCTTGTTCATAATCTTTATCTAAATAAAATTTGTCCGCTTGTTCATTTTTATGTTTTATTTCAAAATCTATTACATATTTATTACAAAATTTTATTTTTTTGTTTAAATTATAATTATCTGGCTTTCCTAATATCTGATATTTTAACATTTTTAAATTCCAATTTTTTTCATTACCAAAACATTCGATTGATTTATTATATTTTATTGCATTCTCTTTAAAAATCCTGTTTTCTTCTTCTTCTTTTTTAAATCTACGACTAGCACTTTCCGTATTTATAGCATTATAACAATATATATAACTGTTTGATGTCGCAACTACGTTTAATTTTTTACTAAAAAAATTTTCACATAATGATAAAAAAGCTATATAATCATCATATAATGTACAATCTTCATCATATTCGATTTTTATATCTGAATCAAATATTTTCCGACTGCAAAAAATAATTCTTGATGGTGTTTTACAAACATGAATTGGATTATTTAATGGATTTTTTATCGTTATCGAATTCCACCAATTTTGTTCATCATCAAAATTCGAATATAAACGAAAATTACCTTTTAAATCAACATGTCGGATTTCTTTTTTTAAAAAAGTTACGTAATCATTTATCATTAAATGTAATATATCGATATTTGAATCTATCGCTTTAACTAATTGTTGAAAAGCACACGGATAAAATAAATCATCGCCATCGATTGTAATTAAATGTGAATATTGAGTATATTTTTTAAATATATTTAATACACTATTATGTCCTTTACCAGGACTTCCGTTACTTTCTGTTTCAATTACTTCATATTTTTTATTATATAAATTCTTTACTTCTTGATAGTAACCTTTTTTTAGAGTATTAACTATGATTATTGTATCATATTCATAACTAATTTTATATTGATTCTCTATAGAACAGACAACTCGTTTAAGTAATTCAATATCATATGATGTAAGTATTGTAACTAATATTCTCATTTGATATATTAAAATTTAATTATTTTTTTTTTTATACACAGTTAAACTTTAAATAATTATATTATATATATAAAATGAGTTTTAATTTTCCAATATTAGATGAAGAAAAAACAGTATTAATAAAACATAATCATAGTAGAAAAGATAATTATTATTGGATACAGAATAAAAATAAACGTAGAAAAGTTATTAGTCATTTAAAAAAAGAAAATAAATTTAGTAAAAATTTAATGAAAGATACTAAAACGTTACAAAAAAATTTATTTAATGAATTTATTTCAAGAACAAAAGAAGATTATATATCTATACCAAGTTATTATAATGATTATTATTATTATTATGAAATTATTAAAGGTGAAAATTATAAACGATATTATAGAAAAAAAACATTAAAAAGTAAACCTGAATTGTTTCTTGATTGTATGAAATTATCACAAGATAAAGAATTCTTTGAATTAGGTTATTATGAAATATCACCTGATAATAATAATATATTATACTGTATCGATACCGATGGTAATGAAAAGTATGAATTATATATTAAAAATATAAAAACTGGTAAAATTAAAAGAGAATTACAAAAAGAAATTGAAGCTGATTTTACTTGGAAAAATTTAAATGAATTTTATTATGTAACTGCTGATGATTCTAAAAGACCATCAAATATTTATAAACATATTATTGGAGCAGATGAAAAAGACGATATTTTAATATATGAAGAAAAAGATGTTTTATATACTACAAATCTTATCAAAACAAATGATGAACAATTTATTTTTATATCAATCATTTCATCTACAACATCTGAATATTATAATATTAATGATAATGATAAAATTCAATTATTACAAAAAAGAATCAAAGGTCATATGTATTCAGTAGAACATAATAATGGATATTTTTATATTTTAACAAATAAAGATAAATCTACTAATTTTAAAATTATAAAAACCAAAGTAAATGAAACCAAAAAAAATAAATGGATCGATTTTTTTCAATATAATAAAAATGTTTACATTACGAGTATGTCAATGTTTAAAAATTATTTAGTTATTGATTGTAAACTAGATGGACAATATATTATTAAAATTATTAATATTAATAATGAAAATGACATTAAAATTATTAAATATAATGATGTTTATAATATAAATGTGTCTGAAAATCTAAATTATAATTTAGATTTTAAATCAAATAAATTAAGATATATTTATTCTTCTTTAACTACTCCAAAAATTATTTACGAATATGATATGAATACATCTGATCAAAAAGTACTTCGTAAAATTAGTTACAAAAATTTTAATTCAAATTTATATGAAAGTAAGCGATTACTAGTAGATGAAAAAATTGGTTTATATATTTCAATTGTTTATAAAAAAAATGAATTTAAAAAAGATGGAACAAAAAAAGGACTTTTATATGCATATGGTTCTTATGGTTTGGATGTAGATGTAGATTTTGATAAATATATTATTAGTTTGCTTGATAGAGGCTATGTATATGCAATTGCACATGTTAGAGGAGGTAGTTATCTTGGAAAACATTGGTATGAATCTGGTAAATTAATGAAAAAAAAAAATACTTTTAATGATTTTATAAAATGTAGTGAATTTTTAATAAAAAATAAATATGTATCGGCTGATGGGTTATCAATATCAGGAGGTTCGGCTGGCGGATTACTTATTGGAAATGTTATAAATCAAAAACCTTCTTTATATAAAAGTGCTATTCTAGATGTTCCTTTTGTAGATTGTTTAACAACTATGTTAGATTCATCATTACCATTAACTACAGGAGAATATTTAGAATGGGGTAATCCAGAAAAATATAAAACTGTATATAAATATATGTTATCATATTCTCCTATTGATAATATTAAAGATAAAAAATATCCAAATATTTTTATAATAACTGGTATAAATGATACGCGTGTAGCTTTTTGGGAACCAGTCAAATATTGTGCAAAATTAAGAAAAATAGTAAAATCTTTTAAAGATGATAGAAATCTTATGATGAATGTAGATTTAAATGCAGGACACGGAGGTGCGAGTGGTCGATATCAATATATGAAAGATGAGGCGTTAAAATATGCATTTTTAATTAAATATACATAAATATAATTTTATTTAATTTTTAAATATATAATTTAAATTATATAGATGTCGTCTTTTAGCACTCGGTTTTTTAATAAAATAAAAAATAAAAAAAATATTTTTCATAATTTAACATATAATAAAATCAAAAATATAGAAATGAATTCTAATTTTGGTAGATTTACAAAGAATGGTACCTATTCTATTTTAACCGGTAAATTTACTGGTAGAAGCCCGAATGATAAATACATAATAGATGATACAGAAACTCGAGATAGAATCTATTGGGGTAACGTAAATCATCCGATTTCAAATAAAAAGTTTAATAATCTTTATAAACAAGTAGAAAAACATTATCAAACATTAGAAAATATTTATATTTTTGATGCATATTGTGGTGCTGAAAAATCATCTCGAAAAAAAATACGATTTTATACAGAAAATTCATGGAGTCACCATTTTATTAAAAATATGTTTATTGAACCTTCATTATTAGAATTAAAAAATTTTAAACCCGATTTTACTTTGATAAGTGCAAGTGGTATAGTCGATAAAAATTATAAAGACGATAATCAAAATTCCGAAATTTTTATAGCACTGAATCCAACCGAATCGATTGGTTTAATTGGTGGAACTAGTTATACTGGCGAAAGCAAAAAAGCGATTTTTTCATTAATGCATTACCATCTTCCATTAAAAGGTATTCTTACTATGCATTGTAGTGCTAATAAAGGTTTTAATGGAGAAACGGCGCTTTTCTTTGGTTTGAGTGGAACTGGTAAAACGACACTTTCCGCCGACCCGAATCGTCTATTAATCGGTGATGATGAACACGGTTGGTCCGATAATGGAATTTTTAATCTTGAAGGAGGCTGTTATGCCAAGACCGTTAAATTAATGAGAGAAAATGAACCAGATATATACGATGCGATTCGTCCAAATGCTTTACTGGAAAATATTTCTTTTCAAGAAGGTACAGATGAACCAGATTATGATAATATTTCAATTACACAAAACGGACGAGTTAGTTATCCGATAAATCATATTGATAAATTTGAACCGACAATGACGGGTGCCCACCCTAAAAATATAATTTTTTTAACTTGCGATGCTCTTGGTATTTTACCAATTGTGTCAAAATTAACAAAAGAACAAGCTATCTATCACTTTTTATCTGGGTATACGTCAAAAATTGCCGGAACGGAAATCGGTATTAAAGAACCAATTGCAACTTTTAGTGCTGCATACGGAGAAGCGTTTTTAACGTTACCTCCAATGAAATATGCAGAATTATTAAAAGAAAAAATAGAAAAACATGGTTCGAATGTATACTTAGTAAATACAGGTTGGATTAAAGGTTCTTACGGTATAGGTGAACGAGTAAAATTAAGTATTAGTCGAAAATGTATATCTGCGATTCTAGATGGAACTATCGATGATTTCGGATATACTGAAGAAGAAATTTTCAATCTTATAATCCCAAATAGAATTGCTGGAATTGATCCAAATTTGTTAAACCCAATGGATTCTTGGAAAAATGCAAGTAATTATAAAAAAATAGCTAGAAATTTAAAACAAAAATTTGAGCAAAATTTAAAAGATAAAAATATTGTTTTATAACTATATTATAAAATTCCAGTCCAGTTTCAAAAATTTTTTATTACAATAGTGATAAAATCTTATCTTTGACCCGATTTAGATCCCAAAGATCTAAATTCTCAGCTTTTTCTTCAATATATGTTTTATGGATTTGTCCGTCTTTACAATTCATTAACGTTGCTGTAATTTTTTGATCGTAATCGAAAATTTCTGTATAATCATCTTCTGAGTTAGCAAGGAATTTAATGAGCATTTGCAAATCATAATCTTCTTTCTTTTCTTTTTCGGAGCAATCGAATACCATGTCTACAATATCTTCAATTCTAGTTGAAATAGTATGTTTATCAATAATAATTCTAAGAAATGCTAGTAATGCTTTACCGACAATATCAGATTTAGCCAACGTTCCAATTTTACATTGATTCGATAACATTTCAAATTTTGTTTGATTTGAGTCGTATTCGCCATCAACAAAAATAGAATCTTTTCTCCATTCATTTGGAATTTTATCTAATGTATCAAATAATTCTAAAATGTAATTCTTATTATATTTAGTATTCATTTTATCGTATTTATTTAGATTATAGAATTTATTTAAGGTAATATCGAATCAATTTTAATTTTTTAAATCGAAAAATAACTTTTCAATAGTAACGTCCTTTACAGGTTTGTTATCAGTAAAATATTTAATCTTTTTTACCAAAAAATTAAATCTTTTATTGAATTCTTTTTCATTACAGATAAGAAGATTCCTTTTATCAAAATCAAAACAACCTTCTATTTTCTCTACTCCTATTTTGTATTTATCAGGATTAATTCTAATCAATACGAGTGGTCTATCTCCTAAATCTTTAAATAATTCCATCATTCTTTTTTCATCACAAGATGTATATTTATGTTGGTCTTCATCTAATTCTATAATGATTGAGTAATTAAAGCAATCAATAAACCAATCAGGTCGTC
>Ga0208879_1001562_pt1 | contig 21444 bp, 15 predicted proteins | sample Knorr_S15_td_Bot_FD_185605 | JGI IMG/M metagenome (GOLD analysis project Ga0208879, IMG submission 185605) | Marine microbial communities from Southern Atlantic Ocean transect - Knorr_S15_td_Bottom_ad_5009_LV_A (SPAdes) (version 2) | ecosystem: Environmental > Aquatic > Marine > Oceanic | place...
CACCATATTGACATGACCCATCATCAATAGTTGCTAATGGATTATAGTTTAAGGCATCCGGATCGGTACAACCTTCAATTTCGGTAGCTCCACCAGAGCTAACTGTAATCGAATAGGAATCAGTCATGATAACATCGCCTACATTATTACCATTACCATTAGCTAAAATTCCAGCAGCATAAAAAGTCACCTCTCCATCATAATTTGCTGGGGCTTGCCAATCGAAACTCCACACAAGATTACTTAGACCATTAGTCCCATTATTAGTATGAGTAATATAATTCCCAGAACCAACTAATTGTGTAGTAGAAGTATTGGTTATAATTAAATCTCCAATTGAATTTTCATTAGCATCTTCAGCTTTTAACTCAAATCCAAAAACAGTTGTGCCTGGACTCGTTGCGCTAACTTGCAGAGAATAGATTTCTCCGGCTAGATATTCAGCAGGTGCATTTATTACGGAAATTCCAAAATTATCTGTCATACCTGGAGTGTTTCCTCCACCATGACATCCAGCACAAGTACTAAAGCCATCACCAGGAGAACCCGTTTTACCGACAGGAGCACCATCCGCAAAGGAATGAGCATTATTTTGAGGATAAAATACTATTGCAAGTACACAGGTTAACACCCACACTAAATGATAAATCTTCTTCATAATAGAAATTGTGAATTCGGTTTAATGTTGCAAGATACAAATACTTGCTTGCTCTGTCCTAGCAATAATTATTCCTAAATAGGAAGATTTCGGGAATTATATATCCCTAAAATGGTATGCAAACAAGCCCTTTATGGGGGATTGAATTATCGTTTCCATTTTTAAATTTTCTTGTATTAAAACTTCTCTTAATATCTCATGAAAACAATAGGCTACAGAGCCCACAAAAGAGATGGAATAATCGTGAATCATAGGACTAGATTTTAAATGAAAATCAACATAATTCTGAAATTCATTTTTGACTAAATCGGCTACATAAGAATGGTTTTTATGCCTTACTAAAAATGGAACATAGGAGGCTAAAAATCGATTCGGGAATTCATCTTTGTAAACAGATTTCAAAACCAATTCTTTTGAAATAGAATAGTTCTTTGAGAATTCTAAATATAAATCACTAGGTATTCTCTTATAGAGGTAATCGCGTAAAAGCACTTTGGCTAAAGCTACACCACTCCCCTCATCTCCTAAAACATAGCCTAAAGAAGGAGTGAATTGTTCAATAATTTCTCCATCGTAAAATGCGGTATTGGAGCCTGTTCCCATAATTGACACGAATAAGGGCTTCCCTTTATAAACGGATCTAGCAGCAGCCAGCATATCACTTTCCACAAAAACCTTTGCATTGGCAAAATGACTTTCTAAAACCGATTGTAATTGGTCTTTTGATTCGGAATGAGAAATTCCTGGACTATAAAAATGAAGTTCCTGGACGCTCGACATATAAGCCGCAAGCTCTACATACGAATTCAATCGAGAGATCATCGCCTGGGAGCTTAAAAATAGAGGATTCCATCCCTTTGACTGAAATGAAAGAACAGTGTCTTTCCCATCTACCAATAACCAATCAGCTTTAGTAGATCCACTTTCAACAATAAGAATCATACTATTTTACTAAAAGCGATTTCTTGAAATAAAAAGGAAGGTAAACCACAAAAGCATGTAATAAAACCGCTAATTCTAAGCCGATGATATAATAAGGCCAATCACCAATTAAAAAGGGGTTTTCGACATTCGGCTTAACCGCTAAGTACATATAATTAGCACCAATAAAATAATCGAGAATAGCCACTGAAATCACAAAATACTGAAGGTAACCAAATGATTTTAGCCAAGACATTTTCCGAGGACGCATGCCTAGAACAAAAACACAATATAAAGGCACTGCAATTAAACCACCGTGAACCAAGAAATAATCAAACAGTAAAATCAAATCAACTCCATGCGTAAATTCAGGTGTTAATAAAGAATGTAAGCCACCTATCATTCCTATAAACAATAAGAGTTCAAAGGCAATCTGATTCCGCGTAAATATCACAATCATTGCATTGAGCCACATCAACCTGCATAAATGAAATGGCAGTGAGTCTGCAGGTGTCCAAACACCTTGATAAACATAATAAGCTTGTATTGCTATAAACTCTACTGCAACAACTACCGCTAAAGAATTGGCTAGTTTAGATTTAAATTTTTCGTCAGCATTTCGGGCAACGATAATCACCAGAAGAATAAAAAATAGGGTGATAGAATTCCAAATAATCCATTCTTCGCTTCCGGGGAGCATTATAGCATGTTGATTCATATCGCGATATTAAATAGTTTTGAATAAATATATAAAATATTCTTTTGTTACATTTGGGTTAAATCGATTTTCAATAAATTAAAGACCCAAATTTAAAATGAACATCAAGCAACTTACACCTAATCATTTGTTTTGCTTTGTCTATATAGGCTTTGCCCACTTAAGCAATGAGAATATTTCACAAGAAGTAATTGATGAAATAGAGCGCAAAGTGGCTAGGTGGATGAATGTAAGTCCTAGTAATATTGCTGAGTTTAACAAAGTTCTCCGAGAAACTTCCGACTGGTACAACAGCTTGGAGGAAAAAGATCATATGGATGCTGTTTTAAATATATCACAGTCCATTAGCAATCTAGAAGGTTTTGATGAAGAAAGTCGCAAGAGCTTTCTTTCCGACATAAGAGATATCGCAGTAGCTGATGGTAGATTCTCTGATACTGAAAAACAGATGCACGACATTATTGGTAGAGAACTCGGCATAAATATTATGATTGCAGAAAAAAAGAAGAAAGGACGTATTGGTTATTAACCTATGAAAAGAGAATTCAAGCGAGCCTTTCAATTCCCACTACTTTTTGTGTTTTGCATTGGCATCATCCACTTTTTAAAAGTACAATTTGACCTCTCAATTAGCCATTGGGGTGTATTCCCTTTGGAAGTTAAAGGTCTAAAAGGGATTCTTCTATCTCCTTTCATACATGGGAGTTGGGAACACCTCTTTAACAACTCATTACCGCTACTTATTTTAGGGACAGCGCTATTTTTCTTTTATAAGAAACTAGCTTATAAAGTATGGATTTACTCCATGGTTTATACAGGTATTCTGCTATGGCTAGGAGGGCGCCCCTCTTATCATATAGGCGCAAGTGGACTTGTTTACGCACTAGCCTCCTTTTTGTTTCTCAGTGGTTTACTAAGGAAGCAAGGACCTTTAATGGCCACTTCTTTATTAGTTGTATTTATATATGGTGGATTAGTATGGGGTATCTTCCCTAGTCATCAACACATATCTTGGGAAGGGCATTTATTCGGTGCTGTAAATGGATTGTTTTGGGCGATTTACTTTCGAAAAGAAGGACCAGCACAAAGGAAATATTCTTGGGATTATGAGGCTGAAGCACTAGACAAACTCGATGGACTTGAGGTGATTTATGAGGAAATTACTGGTAAAGATGATGATAAGCCAGAAGAACCAAGCAACATCATATACGACTACAAGCCAAAAAAGTAAAAAAAGAAAAAGCTCCCTTATAAGCCGGGTTCTGTCTTTCCCGAAGGAAATCTCTATCATTTATCTGCGACCTTTATCGCTAAAGGCCTCTATCGGTCTACCCTCCGAGATCGGGCGAGCAACCCTCTTTCTCAAAAGAATCCTCGGTTTACATGACCTTTCACCCCATAAGGTTTACACAGCTATCTCTATTACTAGAAATACTGGTGAGCTCTTACCTCACCTTTTCACCCTTACCCGAAGGCGGTTATTTTCTGCTGCACTGTCTGTCACTACCGAAATAGCGCCTAGCCGTTAGCTAGTATGGTGCTCTATGTTGCCCGGACTTTCCTCACCTGCGAACAGGAGCGATAGAGCGGGGAGCTTTTTCAGGGCAAATTTACGAAGGAAAAATTATTGATGAAGAAGGAATGATGATTATTTACTCAATTAATAGGTAAATTAAAATTGCAAACTGGGAATTGCAAACTGACAACTGAAAAACATTCACTAATAAATTCTAATCTCCGTAGCACCCATTCCATATAACTTGGCATCAGCATCACAAAACTGAAGATTGGGATATTGGGATAGATAATTGTGTATCTCTTTACGCAAGACGCCCTTGCCAACTCCATGAATAACTACTAAAAACTTTTCGTTATTTGAAAAGGCTTCTTGTAAACGATTTCTGAAATACGACATCTGTATTGTGAGAATCTCAAAATTCGACATCCCGCGCCAATTATCAGTCAAATCTTCAATATGTAGGTCGAATTCATGATGTTCTCGATATTCTGCTGGAGCTGAATGAGGTGTAGATTTAGGCCTTTTTGAAATACTTTTATCGGATTTAATTTTACTCCTCAGTCCTTTTTCATCAAGCTCTATATCTTTGATTATCACAAGTTCTATCTCTAGTCGATTGGCAGGAATACTAAAGCCATCTTCAATCTCCACTTCATATTCATCAGCACTATTAATTCCAATCACAGTTCCCGAAAGGGTATCGCTTGTAAAATTCACCTGATCACCAATTTTCAACTTCTGGTAATCACTTGACTTCTTCTCAAGGTTCGGCATTTCATCAATCTTACGATCTTCCTTCTCAATGGGGAATTGATGCTTTCCATCTACTTTGGCAATATGTGTTATTCGAATTAATTCTGAGGCATGAACATCTATTTCGAGTCCTTTACAATTCACTAAAACATGCGAATCGTTGATATAGTCGACAACTATGCCCTGTATTGCCTCATTTAAAAAAGCAACCTTATCTCCTTTCTTGAAAATCATTAGCGCATAATTCCTTGCTCCGAGAGAGCCTTTTGATAACGACGAGCGTTCAGTTTATGCTGAGCCCATGAAGTAGCAAAATTGTGATAGCCAGAAAAATCTTCCTTGGCACACATATAAATATATTTATGATGCTTAAAATTTAACACCGACTGCAAAGCCGACATCTCCGGAATACAGATTGGCGAGGGCGGCAAACCTTTGTGAAGATAAGTATTGAATGGTGAATCAACCTTGAGATCCTTTTTCAAAACCCTTTTGATTAGGGTATCGAAGCCTTGTTGCTCCTTTAAAGCGTAGATAACCGTCGGATCCGATTGAAGTTTCATCCCCTTTGATAATCGGTTCATATACAAGCCAGCAATCATTGCTTGCTCATCGGCTTTAGAACTCTCTTTTTGAACAATTGAGGCCAGAACTGAAACCTCTTCTGGGCTCAAACCAATACTACGAGATTTTTCTAGACGTTCCGAAGTCCAAAAACGCTCATATTCTTGCATCATTCTCTCCAAAAACTCCTCTGGGCTTATAGTCCAATAAACCTCGTAGGTATTGGGAATAAATATCTTTCGTATGGAAGTTTCAGAAAGTTTATGAAGCGCTAAGAAGTCTCTGTTGGTAAAGCAAGCTTCCAAACTCAATGAGTCAGCCAGAATTTGAATGGCCAATTTCCCCGCTAGATCTTGTACAGTAGACACATTATTAAAAATGAGATTCATCGGCTCTTGGGATCCCAATCGAAGCATATTCACCAAGCTATTGGCATCCATCCCTACATCAACACGATAGCGACCTGGATGAATGTTTATATAAGTCTTCTTATCTACTAAGAGGTCAAAACAAAATTCATTCTTCAATAAATCATGAGTTCGTAGGGAGTCCTTAAGTGCCAAATATTCCGTTCCAAACGGTATAAACAACACTTTATCCTTATCGGTTAAAGGACTAAATAATTGCTTGTATAAAAAACCCGCGAGCACAAATACTATAAGACTTAGTACTAGTGCGGTTCCGGTGGTAAATTTTCTCATTCTAAATTTCTTTCAATAATTGTTGTGCTTGTAAGTGATTAGGCTCAATTCTAATCACCTCTTCTAAACAATATTTCGCTTCGTCAATTTCACCCATCTGTAAATAATACGCAGCCGAATTGAGCCATGCAAATAATAAATCGGGGTTTAATCTCAATGCTTTATCATACTGAACTTTTGCTAAATCCCAATCGTCGAGTAGACTAAGTAGATAGCCATAGTTGGCATAAACTTTTTCAAAGTTAGGATTTTCTTCTATGATAAATTCAAATACTTTTCGGGCCTCAAAAGTACGATTCACACGCATTAAAGACATGGCATATTTGTTTTGAATTTCCAGATGAAAGGGAGCTAAATCTGTAGCTTTTTCGAAACAAGCATTTGCTCTTTTCCAATTTTGAATTTTATAATAGGACTCACCTACTCTATACAAAGCCCAAGCATCTTCGTTGGTATAAGACTGTTGATTAAATTGTCCAATAATTTCATCGAAACCTCTTTGCTCTAGCCATTCTGTCAAGATTTGGAAATCTCCTCTAAAAAAATAATACTGAACCCATTCTTTCAAACAGGAAGTTTCCTCTAATTTCAGGAGATACTGATAGGCAGAGTCTAAATAATAAGACTCTTGACCAAACTTCTCGTACTGCTGAAGATAAGCCTTCAACAAACTCTTTTCAGTAGGCGCGGGGTTATTCACACAATACAGGCCGATAAATTCTTTTAGCTCACTAGTTTCAGATGTCTCAAAACTGTGAATTCCTATTTTATGATCGGTAACAGTAACATGTGGTATATCAATAGAACCCGAACGAGGCATATGACATTCCACACAGTTTCCATCATTTACCACCTCGTGTTTTATCTCTGCTTGATGACAAGATTGACACTTGCTATTGAAAACCTCCGAAGCCGTAAATTTTACACTGATATGCGGATTATGACAAGTAATACAAGTTAATTTGCCTTGACTAGACATATAGCATTCACTCATCTTCAAACGATCGACATGCGAAGCCATGATAAAGGAATTATCATCCTTGTACTTAGGAAGATATACATCCATCACTTGCTCTAATTTCATCCCAGGCTTAAAGTCGAAGAACGATTGTCCTTCTTGTAAAACCGCATTCCCTTGTAGATGACAGCGAGAACATATTTCGAATTGAAGTTCAGCAGATATCTTGGCTGGATTTACAATGCTATAATCGATATTACTAGCCGTATCTACAAAGACACCTTGCATCTTTTGCTGGACATGAATTTCTCCGGGGCCGTGACAACGCTCACAAGAAATCCCTAAATGAACTTTTTCAAATTTGTTCTCAGAGCCCATCACAAATTCAGGTAGCGAATTATGACAAGACATACATTCTAATCCAATTTTTCGATTGAAACGAGTATTGTTGCCATCTTCGTAACCAGGTGGCAAATCAAAGCGACCTTCTTGCGTATAATAAGTAAAAGGAACCTGATGTAAATAACCATTCACATCGTAAATATGAGAGTTGGTATGCTGTCCAGAACCGATGATATAATCAATTTGCTCTTGTCTTGAATGTACCGTATCACCATCCTTCAAGCGGTACTCACTTAGCATTAAACTATCGCCTTCCCAATAAGGGTGGTAGTAAAAGTCTTTATGTGCATCATATAATACCGAATCGGGGTGTATTTCAGCTTTACTCTTTGCTTGATGCGCTAAATCGAAAGACTGTCCCATGCCAGTATGCATGAAGGTTTGGTGTTTGTCGTAATGACAATTGCGACAAGTTTCTACACCAACATATGCTACAGAATCAGCTAAGTTTAAATAGACAGCTTCCTCCTTCACCTCCCTAGAACAGTTCCCTAAAGAGAATGCAATCAACAATAAAGAGATTAATGAAATTATATATGCAATGTTTTTATTCAAATCACTTATTCAATAATTGAAAATCGATAACATCCTTCCATTCACCTTCAATAAAAATCCAATCTTGTCGAAGTCCAACCTCCTCAAAAGAAGCTTTCTTAAACAAATCTAAACTTGCTTTATTATCTGAAGAAATACTGCAGTACAACTGCTTCATGCCCAATTTTTCAAATGCGTAATCAACAATAAAAGAAAGCGCTGAGCTAGCAAATCCTTTTTGACGGAAAGATTTATCTATCAATATCCCAACTCCTGCTCTACGATGAACAGTCTCGTAATCAAAAAGATCAATGCAACCAATCAAGCCGAGCTCAGAATCTTCAATCATAAAGCGATATTGCCCGGCATTTTGAATATCCTCGTTGGCATGAGCAATATACTGCTCCAACTGAAATCGTGAATAAGGAACCTTGCTCAGGCTTACCTCCCAAGTTTCGAAGTCGTTTTCCCAGCGATACAAAGTCTCAAGGTCAGCGAGCTCTACAGCTCTAAATTTCAATCCTGATTCAGACATTTATTTCTATTTCTCCACTAAAAACAAATTCAGCAGAACCCGTTAAACAAATATTGGAATAGCTATCACCTTCTGCTACAAACGAAACTTCAAGATGACCACCTTTTACTTTTAACTTAATCGAGGTAGTGGTAAATAAACCCTTTTCAAATGCTGCAATTGCAGTAGCCGTAGCACCTGTTCCACAAGCTAAAGTTTCAGCCTCTACACCTCTCTCGTAAGTTCTCAATAGAAGATAATCGTCAATGCGCTCAGCAAAATTAACATTCGTTCCTCGTTCTTTATAGGTGCTATTATATCGAATTCTTGCTCCAATAGTGTCTACATCTAAACCTTCAACACCTTGTTGAAAACACACTAAATGAGGTGAACCTGTATCCAGAAAAACACCTTCGGCTCTTTTGTCTACATTCCCAACATCCGACATATGAAGTTTCACTAGATTAGCATCATTAATACTTGCTTGATGGATTCCATCGTAAGCTGAAAAACTACAGTTCTTGTCAATAATATTTAATGCTCTAGCAAAGGCAACCACGCACCGACCTCCATTTCCACACATACTTCCAAGATTACCATCTGCATTAAAATAAACCATTTTAAAATCAGCCTTACTATCATCTTGAAGTAGTATCAAGCCATCGGCCCCAACACCAAATCTACGATCGCAGATTTTTTTAATCAAGTCGACATCTTGTGGGAAAGTATTCAGTCGGTCGGCGATTAAAACAAAATCATTACCAGCACCTTGGTATTTACTAAAGCTAATTTTCATGAAAATAGATTATAAGACGAAAATAGGATTATTTAAAGGAAAAATACAAAGTGAATAGTGAATAGTGAAATTGTTGATGCGGAAGTCCAATCTGAAAACTGAGAACATAAGGATATAAAAAAAGTGGGGATATCTTGTTAATAATTCAGACTTAAACTTCCTCTTTATTAAGATGGATAATTCGTATTTTAGCTTCTTACAATTTTTCCTATGCAGATTATTAAGACGCCCTTAGAGGGCTTACTCATATTGGAACCGAGAGTGTTTTCGGACAGCCGAGGATTCTTTTTAGAAACTTGGAACACCCAGGTTTTTAAAGACTTGAATTTGGATATTGATTTCACTCAAGACAATCAATCATATTCTCACGCTGGAGTCCTAAGAGGTCTTCATTTTCAAAAGCCACCACATGCACAAGGGAAATTAGTACGCGTAAGTCGCGGTCGTGCATTAGATATTGTGGTTGATATTCGCAAAGAGTCCCCAACTTACGGTCAGCACTTTAAAATTGAACTTTGTGCCGAAAAAGCCCAAGCCTTATGGATCCCTGCTGGCTTTGCTCATGGATTTCTTGCTCTTGAAGATCATACTGTTTTTCAATATAAGTGCGATGCTCTTTATGCTCCACAAGCTGAAAACTGCCTCCTTTGGAATGACCCTAGCTTGAATATTGACTGGGGACACAATGCTCCAAACGTTTCTGATAAAGATCAAGAAGGAAAATTATTCAACAAACTTAACAGCCCTTTTTAATATGAAAAGACTAGGGATATTCGCCTTTCTAGCCATCAGTGCCTCATTCATCTTTTCGGTGTTTAAAGGAGCTGAAGATGATGTTTTTCAAAATCAATTCAATGAGGCATATTCTATTTTCGCCTTGAACCATCCAAATGACATTTCCTTTGCAGGCGAAAGAATACCTTTGGAGCAGGAAGATATTAGCGAGCGATTCGACCGTGAGTTACTGGTAAACACTTACTGGCAATCGCAGACAATATTGTTCTTAAAAAAAGCACACAAATACTTTCCTATCATTGAGCCTATACTCAAAGAAGAAGGTATTCCCGACGACTTTAAATATTTAGCTATTGCCGAAAGTGGATTAGCAAATGTTGTATCACCATCAGGGGCTACAGGCTTTTGGCAGATAATGAGATCTACAGGTAAAGAGCGAGGCTTGATTATCAACAATGATATTGATGAACGCTACCATCTTGTTAAGTCTACAAAGGCTGCATGTAAATACCTAAATGATGCTTACGAGCATTTTGGTTCATGGACCTTGGCTGCCGCATCCTACAATATGGGTATTACAGGTTTACAAAAACAAATGAATCGTCAGGAAGTGAACAACTATTACGATTTGTTACTCAATAGCGAAACGGCACGCTATGTATTCCGAATAGCTACCATCAAAGAGATTATATCTCAGCCTCGAAAGTATGGTTTTCAGGTACGTGAAAAAGATCTTTATGAGCTCCCTCCAGTTCGCAAAGTAATATTGGATAGTACCGTGAATAATTTCGCTGATTATGCGCAGCAACTAGGCATCAACTATAAAATACTGAAGCAATACAACCCTTGGTTGCGCCAAAGTAGTCTTGACAATAAGGTGTCATGGGCTTATGCTCTTGACATCCCGGAGCAAGGTTATTTTACCTCTAAAAACACAGTACAGACCATGGAGCAAGCCCTTCACGAAGCAACCACAGTAGAATACGATACACTACTTATTACAGTAGATAAAAAACAAGACCTAAAAGCTCTGGCTAAAGAATATGGGGTAAGCCTCGAAGAATTGATTTTATGGAATATAGAATCGATTGATTTCAAAGTCAAGAAAGGTCAAGAATTGAAAATCCTGAATTAGCTGAATAAGCATGAATAAAAAACAGGAATACATAGACGTTCAGGGAGCTAAGGTTCACAACCTTAAAAATATTGACGTTAAAATCCCAAGAGATCAACTCGTAGTAATCACGGGACTTAGTGGTAGCGGGAAATCTTCTTTGGCATTCGATACAATTTATGCTGAAGGACAAAGACGCTATATAGAAACTTTTTCGGCCTATGCCCGACAGTTTCTCGGAGGACTCGAAAGACCTGATGTTGATAAGATTGATGGTTTGAGCCCAGTAATCTCTATTGAGCAGAAAACCACTAATAAGAATCCTCGTTCTACGGTGGGAACGATTACCGAGATTTATGATTTCCTAAGACTCTTTTACGCACGTGTAGCAGATGCTTATTCTTACAATACTGGCGAATTGATGGTTAACTATACCATCGAACAGATTTTAGAGCTTATCAATGAGACTTATCAAGGACAAAAAGTACTCTTACTCGCACCCGTTATTAAATCGCGTAAGGGACATTACAGGGAACTTTTCGATTATATCTTAAAACAGGGTTTTATAAAAGTACGCGTGGATGGCGAGATTCAGAATATCAGCCCCGGAATGCAGCTTGACCGCTATAAAAACCACGATATAGAAATTGTAATCGATAGACTACAAGTAAAAGCTGGTCAAGAAAAACGACTGAAGGAATCGCTTGACACAGCCATGAAATTCGGCAAAGGAATCATGCAGGTGTACGCTCCAGAATGCGAAGAACTACGCTACTTTAGTAAACACCTCATGTGCCCTAGTTCGGGGATTGCCTACGATGACCCTGAGCCCAACACCTTTTCATTTAACTCTCCCAAAGGTGCTTGCCAAACCTGTAAAGGCTTAGGACTTGAAATGGAAGTTGATATAAAGAAAATCTTCCCAGACAAGTCTCTTTCAATAGAAAGAGGTGGTTTGGCGCCGATCGCCGATCGCAAAAGTCCGTGGATAAATAAGCAATTAGAAATGATTGCCAAGCGCTATAAGTTTGAACTTTCTACTCCTATTAGTAAAATACCAGCTAAGGCAATGGAGACTATCCTTTACGGCTCCGATGAGACTTTTAAAATAGCCAATAGATCCTTGGGGATTACCCAAAACTACAGCATTAACTTCGAAGGTATTGCCAACTTTATAAGCTACCAATACGAGGATTCTGAGTCGGCTAGTTTAAAGCGTTGGGCCAAAAGTTATATGGTCGAAAAGAAGTGTAAAGAATGCAATGGTAATCGTCTTCAGAAACAAGCATTACACTTTAAATTAGATGGGAAGAATATTTCTGACATCGCTCAATTAGATATTTCAGAACTCTATAAATGGATTGAAAATCTCGAAGGCAAGCTGGATGAACGAAAGCAAGCCATCGGTACTGAAATCATTAAAGAGCTAAAAACTCGTTTGACTTTCCTACTCAATGTAGGGCTCGATTATTTAAACCTAAACCGTAGCTCTAAATCGCTTTCAGGTGGCGAAGCGCAAAGAATACGTTTGGCAACACAAATTGGCTCTCAACTAGTAGGAGTACTCTACATCCTCGATGAGCCAAGTATAGGGCTTCATCAACGCGATAATTCTCGTCTGATAAAATCATTGCAAGACTTAAGAGATCTTGGGAACTCTATACTAGTAGTTGAGCACGATAAAGAAATGATTGTGTCTGCAGACCATGTCTTAGATATAGGTCCTGGAGCAGGTAGGCATGGAGGTGAAATTGTTTGCGAAGGGACTCCAGAAGATATTCTGAAAAGTCATACCCTTACCGCTCAATATTTAAATGGTGAAAAACAGATTGCCCTGCCCTCTGAAAGAAGAGAAGGTAATGGAAAGTTTATCAACCTCTTTGGCGCTACTGGGAATAACTTAAAAAATGTAGACCTTTGCTTACCCTTAGGGAAACTCATCTGTGTTACAGGAGTTTCGGGATCTGGTAAATCTACTTTAATCAACGAGACCCTCTACCCAATTTTGAATGCGCATATTTTTAGAGGCGTTAAAATACCGATGCCTTATAAGAGTATTGAAGGACTTAACAATATCGACAAGGTAATCGATATCGATCAAACACCAATTGGTAGGACACCACGCTCCAATCCAGCTACTTATACGGGACTTTTGGGTGAGATTAGAAAAATATATGCGGAGGTTCCGGAAGCTAAAATTAGAGCTTATAAACCCGGACGCTTTTCATTTAATGTAAAAGGCGGACGCTGCGAAACCTGTGAAGGTGGTGGTATGCGCGTTATCGAGATGAATTTCCTTCCCGACGTATACGTACATTGTGAAACCTGTAACGGGCATCGCTTTAACCGCGAAACACTTGAGATACGCTACAAAGGAAAGTCTATTGCCGATGTGCTGGAAATGACCATCAACCATGCGGTAAAATTCTTTGAGCCTATTCCTAAGATTTACAGAAAGTTAAAAACGCTTCAAGATGTTGGTTTGGGATATATCACCTTAGGGCAACAGTCTACTACCCTCTCGGGAGGGGAAGCCCAAAGGGTGAAACTTGCAACTGAGCTCAGTAAAAAAGATACTGGAAACACACTATTCATACTCGACGAACCTACTACTGGACTTCACTTTGAGGATATTCGAGTATTGATGGGAGTTCTTAATCGCTTGGTGGACAAAGGAAATACTGTGTTAATTATTGAGCACAATATGGATGTGATTAAACTAGCCGATCAATTATCGATATAGGCCCCGAAGGTGGGCGTGGTGGAGGTAAGATTCTATGTGCTGGAGTTCCTGAAAGTCTACTTGACAATAAAACAAGTCATACGATAAAATACCTCAAAGAAGAGTTGAACTAAAAAAAGCCTCCAATGGAGGCTTTTTTTATGGTAATAGATTCATTATAGGTAATATCTCCTAATTTATCAAGGTCATTTGTTTACTAATGGTTTTATCGCCAACAGTTAAACTATAGATATACATTCCAGAATGAATGGAATCTCTTGGCATTTCAATTTTATGGAATCCCATTTCAAAATTTCTTTCTACCAAAACTTTCACTTGTTGCCCTAAGGTGTCATACAATTTAAGTTGCACTTTAGAAGCTTCAGGTAAATAGAATGAAATTTGAGTATGTTCTTTTACTGGGTTGGGTACATTTTGGAATAACTCAACAGAAGAATCAATACTCTCCAACTCGTTCATTTCAGCTACTACAGTAAGACCATCTTTAATATAGAATTCATTACCGGCCTCAAAAGCTTTCATCTCGTAAGCATGAAGACTGTCAGTAGCTTTTTCCCAAAGAACAATTTTAAAGCTTTCCCCACGAGTCATCCCTTCTTTTTCCGTGGTCAATTCATCATCACCAAAAATGGCAATACCATTATGTCCTGTTTGGAAGCGAACAGCCCCTACTAAATTATTGGCGTGGTCGTAAACAGCAATCTCATCACCTATTTCAGGTAATTGAGGCCATGACTTATCTAAAATCAATAGGGTATGGTTAGCACCTGTATTTACAGGGCGTGCAAAGCGCTCAGTCTTTAAAACATCTTTTTTCGAAATAGCACTTGAACTTTGAGCAAAGGCTACTGTACTAAAAGCCATTGTAATGCAGAGGAGTAAGTTTTTCATCATCATTTGTGTTTGTTTAACATCGCATTTTCAGCAATTTACAATTAATTTTAAAATCAGAAACTAGAATTTATTGAAATTCAGATACTGAAAGCGTTAAAAAAAGGCAAGCTTTTCAGCTTGCCTTTATATCTGCATATTAAAAACTTAGTTTTTAATAAATCGTTTCACAATTTGCTCTTGCTTAGAAGTCACATTAACAAAATACAAACCATTAGGTAATTCTGTAATATTGAATTCCGCTTTTAAAGCAGATTGAACTTGCTCAGCAGTTATGCTAATTAGCTCTTGACCTAGAATGTCCATAATACGAATTATTACCTGTTCGTCTTGTTCAGGTAATTCTACATGAAGCACATCTTTGGCAGGGTTAGGATAAATATTGATTTGATTATCAGTTAACTCCTCTAAACCAATATAACTAACTGTTACAGGTTCTGAATAAGCATGACATCCATTAGCATCTTCAAAATACACTTGGTATTCACCAATATTTTGAGCATAATGATATTCAAATGAAGCGCCTTCTAGCGCTACTCCATTGTATAACCATTGATACATGATAGCATCCCCTTCAATAACATCAGCAGTTAAATAAGCTCCTTGTTGATCAATTGCAATAATTAGTTCTTCGGGTTGCTCAACCTCAAATTCGAATACAGTAGTAATCTCTGAACTATCGTGGATATCTAGGGTGTAATTATCATCCATAAATCCAGTTAATTCACCTACACCAAAATCATCGAAGATCATAGTTGCTAGTGAAGGAACGCCTAATTCAGAATATACAGTAAACTCTGTGCTCGAATAATAAGGAGGCACACCACCTGTTATATATAAAGTAATCGTACCATAATCCCCATAACATTGAGGAACTTCGGTAATATTGAACACATTCAAATTATCAACACAGGAGCCGTCTTCTACAGTAGCATTTTCATCGTAGTTATAAGCGTTTTCGTTTGTACAACCAATATGAGTAGTTTGCAAGTAGATTTCTTCAAATCCTAAAGTACAATCAAGCGTATAGCCACTACCAGTTATACCAGTTAAGGTTATCTGCCCATTTAAGAAGATATAATCGGGAATTCCCAACAAACTATTGGTAAGAGTCAATTCTACGTGCATTAAATCACCAGGGCTTATAGAGTTAGTAGATGGAACAGACACATTAGATACTGAAACATAACTTCCCTCATCAAATTCAATTGCAAGGGTAGAAGATACTAATACTTCAGAACTCATATTGGTTACATCGTATGCTAAAACTGGCACATTCAATGTAGATGAAGTTAATATTTCGAAATTAGACATTCCAAAAGAAATACATAAATCGTATTCACAAGAACTATCATCTGTATTGGCATACTCGTTATAGTTTAGGGCTAAAGGATCTGTACAACCCATTATCACCAACTGTTCACAAGAACCGTCGTAAACATTGCAAACGGCGCAATATTCCAAATAATTATCTTCGGTACATCCCGCTAAAATTTGTGTCTGACAAGATCCATCGTCAAAGTTTGCAGGGATTACTGGTTCAGTAATCACAAGTGTTATTGTGTTATAATCCCAATATTCGATGAAAGAAGAATCAGTGCAACCCTCAACTTTCAAGGTAATACATGAGCCATCATCTTGTGTAGCTATAGGATTGTATTCCAGATAATCAGAATCCATACAACCTTCAATAACAGTAATGTTCGAATCGAAGGTCACAACTTGCGAAATACTATTTGTTTCGTAAAGTTCTTGCCCAGCTGCATTGTAAGTCGCTTGGAGCATAACACTATTTCCTGAAGATGTAATCTGAGCAATCCAGATAAACTCTTGTCCAGTACTAAAACCATCTTGTTCATTAGTCTGCGTATCATCACCCCATGCAACCACTTGATTCAGTTGTCCTGGGCTCCATGATGTGTATCCTGCACATTGAAGCACGCCATCTGTATCCATATAGAATACACCAATTAAATCACCTTCAGAAAGCGCTAAACCATTCAAGTCAATTTCAGTAGCTAAAATTAAGATGGTATGGTTCGCACCCGTATTTGCTTCGTCAAAATCAACATCCACAGAAGGAATACAAGTACCATTATCAATAACGGCTTCTACATTATAGTTACCAGCAGTCACGTCCATACAACCTTCTTCACCAACCATAAATGTAACTGAAGACTCAATCAAAGGCGAAGAAAGGGTTCCATAAGGGCTATTTAGATAAAGCGTAAAGACAACTGTGTGCTCCCCATTTTCCAATTCTAAATCTATTGTTCCCGAACCGTTAAAAGTATTTATTAAAGAGCTACCATCAATCGAATAACGAATGTGCCCACCCGCAGGTACCTGTACCGGGTTACCGATAGCATAGTTTTGCACTTCGTATTCTAGTTGAATATTATTTGTTGTGATGGCCTGACCATCTATCGGATTGTAGATATAAATAAATGTATCATCGAAACTACATGATCCATCATCGTAAGAGGCTCCGGAGTTATAATTATTAGCTTCTTCGTACGTACATCCTGCATCTCCATACACACAAGATCCATCGTCATCGGTAGCTTCATCGTTAAAGTTAGTCGCATTTGGATTTGTACATCCGTAAACCGTTACAGGGTATTCACAAGTAGCATTGTCATCAGTAGCTATAGGATTATAGTTTAAGGCTTCAGAATCAGTACAACCTAACACTTCATCTTCGTCACAAACACCGTCATTATCAGCATCATTTAAACAGTTACCGTTACAGTCGTAATTTCCTTGTGGGTATGAACAAGAACCATCTTCTTCGTTAGCTAATTCATTATAGTTACATGCATCATCATCAGTACATCCAGCTATGACAGCTACTTCACCAGCACAAACAAAAGTTGTTGTCGTAGGGACTGTTTGAACACTAATACCATTAGCAACAAAACTTACCGTTATAGCAATATCGTAAAGGCTTGTTCCATCCACTAATTGAAATGAAATTAGCTCAGCCGAAACCGCGCCATCAACCTCTGGGGTAGTTGAATCATCACCCCAGACAGGTAAGGACGCTTGCCCACCAATCAAATCCCCCTCACTTACGCCAACAGAACCAACAACAAGCTGGTTAGTGGCAATAGCTACTAAATAAGCATTTGTAGTTTCTACATTCAAAGACTGAATAAAAGCTGGGGTTAATAAGACCGTCATGTTTGCACCTGTATTGCCAACAAATCCGGCTGGCAATGTACAGTCACCCGTAGATTCGTACTCACAAGAGCCATCATCATCTGTAGCTGAAGCATCGTAGTTTGAAGCTATAACATCAGTACAACCTAAAACTTCATCTTCATCACAAACACCATCTGAGTCGGCATCATTTAAACAAAGGCCATCACAGTCGTAACCAATATTAGCATAAATACAGCTACCATCGTCATCAGTCGCAAGTGCAATATAATTACAGGCATCAGGATCAATACAACCAGAAATTATCGTCTGCTCCTCACCTGTGCAGTTTAAAGAAACAGAAGCGGCAAACACTACATGAATAGCATTAGCCGTATATACTACTGGAGGTGTAAATGTTACATCGTAAAGACTATTCCCATCAATCAGTTGGAATGTAACTGATTCTCCACTCTGTGCTCCTTCAACTTCAGGAGTTCCAGAATCGTCACCCATAACTGCTGTACCAAGGTTCCCGCCTTGCACACCAGATAAAGGGATGGAGTAAGCTACCACATCGTCGTTAGCCAAAGAAATTAATATTGCCTCGCCAGACTCATTTGGCAAAGAGTTGAATGCTCCACTCGTCACCATAATTGTCATATTATTATCCGTCGTCGTAAATGAAGTGCTTGGTATTTCACAATCGCCTTCTTCACCATCATCGTAAGTACAAGAACCATCGTCTTCGGTAGCAGTAACATCATAATTGGTAGCGCTATTATCCGTACAACCTGCAACAATTAAAGTTGCACAAGAGCCATCATCAGTATTTGCGTTTGCATTGTATTCCACATAAAGTGAATTGGTACAACCTGCTACAATTAAAGTTACACAAGAGCCATCATCAGTGGTGGCACTAGCATCGTACTCTACATACAAAGGATCGATACATCCAAAAAACAGAACTAGATTCACAGAACAATTCAAAGACACTGAAGCTGAGAATACTACATGAATAGCATTAGCCGCATATACCACTGGAGGAGTTAATATTACATCATAAAGGCTCGTTCCATCTATAAGTTGGAAACTTACAGTTTCACCAACAACCGCACCATCGGTTACACCAGCAGTACTAGGGTCATCACCCATAACAGAGGTGCCAAGGTTTCCGCCTTGAGCACCAGATAATGGCATAGAATAGGCTACTACCTCGCCTCCACTAACCATTGAAAGCAAGACTGCTTCGCCTGACTCATTTGGAAGAGATGCCAAAGCACCACTAGTGACCATCAAGGTCATATTATTATCTGTTGTTGTGAAATCTGTAGATGGAATAATACAGTCTTGAGCATTTGCCGTAAACAAACACACTAAAGGGAGTAAGAAACTAAGTAGAGTCTTTTTCATTCTATTCATTTCGTTCGTGAAAAAATAAGCGTAAATATACTAAGCCTCGATAGAACTGACAAGCAGCATTGAAACATAGACTTAACTATATATCTTACAAATATCTTACCAAATTCTAAAGGCATAATTAAATGGAGGTTTTACAAATCCTATTATCTTTGCTCAGAATAAAAGAACTATGAAAAAAACAGGCGTTTTATTAATTAATTTGGGGACTCCTAATAGTCCAAAAACAGGACATGTAGGCTCTTATCTGTTTGAATTTCTAAATGACCCAAGAGTGATGGACATACCATGGCTCTTCAGGAAAATATTAGTTAACATTATCATCGTTCCCTTTAGAATGTTCTCTTCGGCAAAAGAGTATAAAAAATTATGGACTAAAAAAGGTTCACCACTACTCTATCACAGCATGGATTTATTAACTAAAGTTCAAAACGAGCTAGGAGATCAATATGGAGTTCACCTTGCCATGCGTTATAACAAACCATCCATTAAAGTGGTTTTAGCGGATATGGAAAAAGAACAATACGATGAAATCATCGTATTGCCTCTATACCCACAATACGCATCATCGAGCAATGGAACCGCCATAGAGGAAGTGATGAAGCACATCTCTAAATGGTGGGCAATTCCGAGTATCAAGATTATCTCTGGATTCTTTGAAGATGAGGGCTATCTAGAATCTATTATGGCTAGAGCGAATGAGTTTGATTTACAATCATACGACCATGTGCTTATTAGCTTCCACGGATTACCTATTCGTCATGTAGATAAAGTACATATTGATGGAACGAACTGTGAAGATAATAAATGCAAGTTCGAAATCAATGCTAAGAATAGATATTGTTATCAGGCAAATGCCTATAACACCGCTCGTTCTATAGCTAAGAAGCTCAACTTAACGGATGACCAATATAATATCTGTTTCCAATCTAGATTAAACGACAAATGGCTAAAACCATATACCGATAAAGAGGTTATCCGTCAGGCAGAAATGGGATGTAAAAAATTACTTGTGCTCTCTCCTGCTTTTGTAGCCGACTGCTTAGAAACGACTGTCGAAATCGGCGATGGTTTCCAAGAACTATTCATTGAAAACGGTGGCGAGAAATTAGATTTAGTCACAAGTCTTAATGCACATCCAAGATGGACTCAAGCAGTGAGAGACCTAGTTATCAATTGCTAATCAGCTAATAAAACTACTTCCTGACTCGACGTATAATCACCTACAACAATGCTCACATAATAAAAGCCTGGAGTATTATTTGAGATATCAATATTCATAGGTTTGTTTGAAATTTCACCTGAATATAAGGTTTCTACTAGGCTCCCCTTTTGATCGAAAAGTTCAATTTTACAATCTTCATTAAGCAGCTTTGGAAAATCTATAGAGAGTAATCCATTCGTTGGATTTGGATACAATTTGAAGTCTGTATTAAGCATCGACACTTCGACATCTAAATAGAAGTCACTAATATCCATACTATATATAGAACGTCCGAAAGTTCCAATATACAGTCGTTTGGTAGGCTCATGGATTTCTAAATTCGAACAAATTGTTATTGGCAGGTTAGCACCCAAAATAGACCATAAAGCCCCATCATTATCACTATACCAAACACCCGCATCAGTTGCTATATACAGCATATGATTTACGGTAGAAATTAATATGTCATTAACTGGCATTTCTGGCAGGTTACTAGAAATATCAATCCAAGACTGGCCAGCATCTTCAGTTTTAAAGATATGAGACTCAAAATCTAAATACCTATAGCCAGAAAAAGTAATGTAGGCTATTGAATCATTTTCTGGGTGAACTACAATTTTTGTGATGTATCTATTAGGTAAACCTTCACTGATATCATTCCAAGTCAGACCTCCATCAAAAGTAACCTGTACTTTAGCATCGTCTGAGCCTGTATAAATGGTATTTGAATTCAAATACGAAGGAGCTATAGTTGTTAGCACTCCATAAGCCAAAGAACCACTCGGGTGCTGTCCTTGTGTTAAATCACCACTGATTGATGTCCAATTATAACTATAAATCTCAGATGAATACAATCGATTGGAGCCATAATACAGCTGGTTATTATCAAAAGGAGAAAGTACTACAGGGGTATTCCAATTCGTCCGATCATTCTGATCTACACCATATAAATATTCATCAAAATACTCTCCACCATCATAAGAAAAATACAGGTTTCCCCACTGGTACTCAGCAAATATGAGGTCGCTATCTTCAGGATGAACAATTACATGAAAACCATCTCCTCCAAGAATTGGATGCCAATCATCATCAGCACCACTTAAGGTTCTAATGGTATTATTATCTTGTGTTCCGCCATAAATTCTTTCTGGGTTTTGCT
>Ga0208879_1001563_pt1 | contig 21438 bp, 21 predicted proteins | sample Knorr_S15_td_Bot_FD_185605 | JGI IMG/M metagenome (GOLD analysis project Ga0208879, IMG submission 185605) | Marine microbial communities from Southern Atlantic Ocean transect - Knorr_S15_td_Bottom_ad_5009_LV_A (SPAdes) (version 2) | ecosystem: Environmental > Aquatic > Marine > Oceanic | place...
CGGCTAGATCACAAATTAGAAAGTTAATGCGCGGGAAAGACGCAACCCCGTTTATAGATAGGAAAAGATGCATACAGCACGATTCTGTGTTTGTAGCGGCTATTAAGAAGAAAGAGGAGGGTTGTGTAGAGGAGGGGTTTCATAGGAACTCTCAAAAATACCTAACCGTTTGTCCAGATTAGTATGTATAGAGGTACCTGCTGTTATCTGAGAAAACGGGGGGTGCCCCGGGGGTGGGGGCTGGCGAATGGGCGGTGTGTGGAGCTAGGGCTGGGGTGCTGGCTGGGCGGTTTGTGGAAAACAGGGGGTGGAGGTCAAACACTAGGGTGACAAAGAAAATTGTTGGTACTTTTGTTGGTATCTGTGGTTCTAAGGGAAGATTAATTTGTCTTATATCAGTGAGTTATCGTTACTATTCAGTAGTACCCATAGCTACCATATTATGTATAAATATCAATAGGTTAAATTCATTCTCCTTAACGCCCAACCCCTATTATTGAGCCAGGGTTACCCAGGGGTTACCTTAAGATGAGATTTTTACTCATATTGTCTTAATTCTGTCAGTTCTGGCGTTGCTGCCGCCCCCGTTAATACATTAATCATCCCCCCTATCAAAAGAGGAACGGGGGTGCCCTTGCTTGTGCCCCTCCCGAGCCACATTGTCTCTACAGCATTTTTTGCGGCTTTAAACGGTTTCGAAGCGCCCACCCCGTACGGTGGGTCCAATTATTGGTCCACTCGCTGACATGATCGCTATTAACCTGACTATCCAGACTGTTAAGGCCGTTGCCTTCTCCAGCCGGTGGCGATTATTGGTGATCAAATGTGTGTTGCCGGTGGCGCCTATACTTGGGTGCTATGGTGCTCGCTGATACCTGATCAGCCAAGCTAGCAGTCCCTGCTTGTAACATACTGGAATCCTTTCCAGTTCGGTATTAGCTCAGTGTAGTTGGCTTACGTAAAAATCAGGAAGTTTTACACCGCTTGCCGATCCCCGATACACGCATCAAGTACCTACTTTAGGAGGTAAATTTCCCGGGGATATCACAGGGTCAGAGTGGTTTGATTGGACTATTCCAGATCTATTTCTGCTGTGAGATCAGAACTACTACAACTCATTTATTTCGATTCAGCGATATAGGCCTCAACCACCGTTTCGAGCAAATCCAATGGCAGGGATCCCTGTCCCAATAGCACGTCATGAAACGAGCGAATATCGAAGGCATCGCCCAGTTCCTCTTCCGCTCGTTGCCGCAGTTCCGAAATCTTCATCTCGCCCAATTTGTATGCCAGGGCCTGACCCGGCCAGGAGATATAACGATCCACTTCGGCTCGTACATTGGCGGCCGACAGCGAGGTGTTGTCGCTCAGATAATCCAGCGCTCGTTGTCGTGTCCAGCCCTGGGCGTGAATGCCGGTATCGATTACTAGGCGGCAGGCGCGCCACATCTCATAACTCAGGCGGCCAAAATGCTCGTAGGCGGTTTGATAAATACCCATCTCAATACCCAGCTTCTCAGAGTACAGCCCCCAACCCTCACCGAAGGCGCTGAAGTATAGTTCCCTGCGAAATGGGGGCAGATCCTCCAGCTCTCTGGCGATAGCTGTCTGCTGGTGATGCCCCGGCACAGCCTCGTGCAATGTTAAGGCGGGTAATTCATACAGCGGTCTTTGATCCAGAGCAAACGTGTTTACCCAGTAGGCGCCGCCGCGGGTTCCACCCACCGGGCCCGAGTTATAGGAGGCGGTGGTGTAATTGGGCGCAATCTCGTCTGGAACCGGTACTACCCCATAGGGAACTCGAGGTAGCCTGCCGAAAAATTCGGGCATTACATAGTCGATCTTCTTGGCAACGAAGGCCGCCTCTTTTAACAGCTGTTGTGCATCGCTGGCATAAAACTGCGGATCGCTGCGGAGGAAATTTGTAAACTCTTCGAAGCTACCGTTAAAACCCGTATCGGCGATTACCTCATCCATTTCCAGGCGAATTCGCGCCACCTCGGCTAAGCCTATGTTGTGAATTTGATCTGCACTCAGATCGGTGCGCGTCGTATAAACCTTGATTTGATGGGCGTAAAAGGCTTCTCCATTACTTAGTTCTTCCGCGGCCAGACCCTCGCTCGCCGCCGGATAGTATTCCTCCTCCAGAAACTCCACCAACTCCCGGAATGCAGGCACAGCGTACAGAGTAATAGCTTGACGTGCGTCGCTACGTAACTGTTCTTGCACAGCAACTGGTAATCGAGTGCTCACTGCAGCGATGGGCTCAAACAGACTGCTCATTTCTGGATTGTCGTAGACCTGTGCCTTTACGGTAGGTAGCACACCGTCGATTATTATTTTTGGCAATACAAAGCCGGTGCGAATCCCCTCGCGCATGTTTTCTATGTTCTCCCGAAAATACCGCGGGAATTCACCGATGCGCGCGATATAGGCGCGATAGTCCGCCTCGGTCGTCATGGGCACACCATGACTGGCTTGCAAGGCGCTGGCAAAAAAACTGGAAAAGGTATTGAAGGGTATGCGCTCGGTATTCAGACGCATCCCTTCGATGGAGGTTTCCAGAACCCAGGCAAGCAGCTGATAATTGATGTTATTAGCAGCGCTTAACTGGGTCTGATCGATCTCTCTGAGTTGCTGTAAGAAGATTTCTTCCGCACGCAGACGCCGATTTTGATCCAGGGGGGAAACCTGGGGCAATAAATGATTGTAGTCATTCACGCCTGCAGCAGTAGCCAGGGTTGGATTCTCTTCCAGCGTATAAGCCCAGTGCGCATCCATCAACGATTTCAACTGAAGATTGTCGGCGCCACTGATGTCTTTGGCCGAAACTGTAGCGGAACATAGGCAGATCAATACCCCCAGGGTTTTTATATAGCTGAACACAAGTATTCCTCGGTAATGGCTTACGGGCTTATCATGCAGTGTAACTGAAAATGAGAACAGGTTAGACTTGTTGCCAGCTTCTACTATTCTTAAGCTCGAGGTGAATTTGATGCATGTCCGCTCGCTCTATCGACAGGGCTCTATACTACTTTTATCCGTGTTCATTGCCTGTGGCGCACCGGAAGACGATTCAAATCAACAACTACAGACTACGCAGATGCCGGAGGTCGAACTTGCCGCTGCATCGAGCCCCCCGGATGATCCGTTTTTATGGCTGGAAGAAGTTGACGGGCCCGAAGCACTGGCGTGGGCGGCGCAACAAAACGCCCTGACTATACCACGCTTACAGGGCGATCCTCGTTTCGAAGAATTGGAGTCAGAGATTGAAGCTATTCTAAATTCTAACGACCGCATTCCCTTTGCCAGTCTGGTCGATGGCAAGGTCTATAATTTCTGGCAGGACCAGGAACATGTTCGCGGTATTTTACGCAGCGCCACACTCGAAAGTTATGCCAGCGATGACACACAATGGGAAACAGTGTTCGACGTCGATTCTCTTGCAAATCTCGAAAATGCAAACTGGGTCTACAAGGGACGAACCTGTCTTGCGACTGATCCAAATCGTTGCCTGCTGCAATTGAGCGACGGTGGCAAAGATGCAGTCGTTGTTCGTGAGTACGATCTGAGCATGAAAAATTTTGTCGATGGCGGCTTCGTTCTCGAAGAAGCAAAAAGCAATGTGGACTGGGTGGATGCTGACACCCTCCTGGTAGGCTCCGATTTTGGCGAAGGCTCGCTCACTACTTCCGGTTATGCTCGCACCTTGAGGTTATGGGAGCGGGGCACGCCTCTGGTCAGTGCCCAGCAGATCATTGAAATTGAAGCGGAAGATATGGGTGTTGGAGTCAGTACCCTAACCGCTTCTGGCCGGGAGCTCAGCTTCATCCGCCGGCGACCTGACTTCTTCACCGAAGAAAACTGGTTGCTGACCGACGATTCTGCTCTTTCCAAACTTCCCTTGCCCATCGATGCAAATTTTCAAGGAGTTCTGGGTCAGGACGCCATTATCCTCTTGCGTTCGGACTGGTCCCCGGGAAATAGCGAGACCTACACCGCGGGCAGTCTGATTTCCATGAACCTGGAGGAGAGTATCGCAACCGGATCCGCTAGCGGACTCGCAATGTTACTTGACCCCCAAGGCAACGACTTACTTGATGCAATCAGCGGTGTGGCCATCACCAGCGAGTCGATCTACATAAGCGCATTGAAAGATGTTGCTGGAGTGTTGATGCGTGCGCAATTGGGCGACTCGGGATGGGTAATTTCTCAAATTCCCCTTCCGGAGAATGGTGCCATCCAGGTTTCATCTGCCGATGATTACACAGACACTATCCTAGTGAACTACCAGAGCTTTCTAATACCTAGCACACTATATCTGGTAGAAGGTGATTCCGAGCCAAAGATAATCAAGTCACTAGCTCCTCGATTTGACGCCAGCAACTATATAGCAGAGCAAAAATTCACAAGCAGTGCCGACGGCACATGGATCCCCTATTTTATTGTACGGCCTGAAAGTCTACCCATGGACGGCAGCACTGCTACTGAGCTAACGGCTTATGGTGGTTTCGAAATATCACGCACGCCGCGTTATATGAGTGCATTGGATCAGGCATGGCTCACCAGAGGAGGGGCCTATGTTCTTGCTAACATCCGCGGCGGTGGAGAGTATGGGCCAGCCTGGCATCAGTCGGCCTTGCTTGAAAACAGACAACGCGTCTTCGATGATTTTATTGCAGTTGCTGAAGATCTAATTGCTTCCGGTCTGACAGACTCGGAGCATCTGGGCATTCGCGGTGGCAGCAACGGTGGCTTGCTAGTCACCGCCGTCATGGTGCAACGCCCCGAGCTATTCAAGGGAATAATCAGTGCCGTGCCCTTGATCGATATGTTGCGCTACCACAAGTTGCTGGCCGGGGCGAGCTGGATGGCTGAATACGGAAATCCGGATATCCCAGAGCATCATGCATTTATCTCGGTGTATTCACCCTATCAATTAGTCTCGCCGACGGTGGATTATCCGGAGATATTTCTCTGGACCAATCCCAAGGACGATCGAGTGCATCCCGGCCATGCCCGCAAGATGGCAGCCCGAATGATCGATCAGGGCCATGACATCATCTATTTTGAGAATGCTGAGGGCGGGCATGGTGGCGGTGCTAACCTGCAGCAATTGGCTCGCACCAATGCTATGGAGTTGGTGTATCTACTGCAGCAGCTTGCGGATTGAAAATCGTAGTAGGACTAAGCAACTTGCGGAGTATGAGTAGAATAAAGGCTGTCTCCATACAAGTCCACACCCCCTTCCATCATGAAAGCTCACCCAAGTCGATGTTTGCTTACAAAGAACGCGTGGACTTGTATGGAGACAGCCTTTATTCTACTTATACACAAGGTGGACGGCTTGTTGTACGAGTATGCCTGCCATGAAGGTAACTAGGGCATGTTGGACACCCTGCGCGGTGCCCGCCAAAAAGAGCGGGACTTACTCGCCGCTGAGGGTTCTAATTAGAAGCCATTTTCAAGGTCGTTTGAGAGATAGAAGCACTGAATACCGAAATTGAAATTATCCTCGACCAGGTTTTCGAACCGTACCTGAAGCACGGCGACGACGACTACATTGGCGAGCCTGTATCCCAGATTCAGCACATGAGTCAGTGCGGTGAACTGGCACGGCGGCATGGGGATGATGAAGAGCTTATTCTTGCCGCCTTTTTCCATGATCTGGGCCACATATGCGCGCAGTACGGTAAGGCAGAAGATATGGATGGCTACGGCCGCCTTGGCCACGAAACAGTGGCCGCGCAATTACTTCGGGATAAAGGCTTTTCTGAAAAGATAGCTTCGCTGGTTGAAAAGCATGTGGAGGCGAAGCGATACCTGTGCGCCAGAAGCTCTGCGTACTACGATAAACTTTCCGGGGCTTCCAAAAATACGCTGAGATTCCAGGGTGGTCCGATGTCTGCAGAAGAGGTAGTGGCCTTCGAAAGCGATCCCCTGCACTCACTCTATATCAAGCTCAGGGCCTGGGACGAATTGGCCAAGGAGCCAGATAAACCGGTGCCGGATTTAAACATCTTCAGGGACATGGCGAGAAAACATCTGCAGCTTTGCAAGTTAATGAGCAAGAGGAGTTAACCCTTCTGCTTGAACTAACCAAGGGCGGAGCAAACCTAAACGACTACGATGTGACAACGGGCCGGAATTTATCAGCCAGGAGTTGAATGCGTGGTCGGAAAAGCAAGGTATCCAGCTTGAATTTATTCAGCCTGGCAACCCACAACAGAACGCTTATGTCGAGCGCTACAATCGTACCGTGCGTTACAGTTGGTTGAGCCAGTACTTGTTCGACTCGATTAAGGAAGTTCAGGACTATGCTACGCATTGCCTTTGGTTCTACAATAATGAACGGCCTAACAAGGATAATGGTGGCTTGCCACCAGTACGAATGCTGGCAGCAACATGACTTCTACTTTTGAAGTTAGTTAAAAATGGGATGATTACCGCTCCATTTACTAATTTGTTGCGCAACTTCGGATAGCTGCTTCTTTCGGACAACCAAAGAGCTAGAAAGTCCTTAGTGAAATCTTGATCTTCGATCGTTCCTATCAAGCTATTATTAAAAAGAACTGGCTAGCAAGACTATTGCTAACTCTTAGCACAAGAACATCTCCACGTTCTACGTCTGGCAATATCTTATCAAGCTGGGTCAACCAACCCTTCCACGACCTTTGATTCCTGGAAGTATTTTCCCACTCCTCCTCTGTTCTATCCAACAAATCAATTTTGGATATTCTGCGTCGATAGGTAATTTGCAGAGCAAGATCAGGTTCGATACCCGTATAGATACCATCATCGGTATAAAGAGTACTGCTATATATACTCCAGAACAGAACTTTCAATGTTGCTGAGCCCACCGGCTCCAGTTCTTCCACTGGATTGGCCAGTATAGGCCCCGACAAAATAAGACTTAAGAAAAAACTAGATAGTTGCTTCAAGAGCTTTGCCGAATGAAAAGTTAGTTGCGTGATAAAGCAATGGCAAGCAGATAGCCCACAAGACACAAAGTATTGTAATCGTCACTAGATGAGACTGCCCAAAATACACAGCGCCTAGGCGCTCTCCTGCGAGATAATTAATAGGCATGCCAACACTTCCGATACCGGCTGCAATGATTTTGTTCTTTCCCAGTATATGAAGTGAGCTTGTCAATGTTGTTGAGAAGGCTATCCACAGAATTATCAACCACAAAGGAAGTAACAGGCTGGTATTCTCAAACTGGTAAATGCCGGACAGCGTAAGAACTGAATCAACGGATATACCAATCATTGCGGGGACGGCTATTTGGTAGAACTTGACAGTTCGAGTGTTTACTAAAATTACCGCATAGACAATTACTGCGGGGCCGATTAACCAAATAGTTTGTTCACGACCAATCACGCAGCCAATCCAAATCAGGTTATTGGCAATTAGATTAAACGGCTTGGAGACCAGAACTTTTCTAAACACTTTTTATTCACTTTCATGCTTCACTAGATTGGAGTGCTATAGATGCGGCGCCTTGCTTGCTAGAAGTTGCTGTGCGCTAATGCGGCGCTCCAGAAAGCCACCTTCACAATAGCCCAAATAGTATAGCCAGAGGTTCTTAAATTCCTCCTCGTAACCCAACGCATGCAACTCGTGCTGTTTCTCGAGAAACGCTTCACGCCAATGTGCAAGGGTCTGGGCGTAATCCAGACCGATGTCACGTACGTCCCTGATTATAAATTCGGTTTTCTTCGAAATTGTCTCTGACATCAGACTCATGGAAGGCAGGAAACCGCCTGGAAATATGTGTTTCTGAATAAAATCCTCGTTCCGGCTATAGGCGTCGAAGCGTTGATCGGCAATTGTAATAGCCTGCAACATAATCAAGCCATTGGGTTTCAGCAAGTTATTCAATTTCTGAAAAAAGCTAGGCAAAAATTTTCGTCCGACTGCCTCGATCATTTCCACCGATACAATTTTGTCGTACTGTCCTTGCAGCAGACGGTAATCTTTATTCAATATCTCAATTTTATCTTCGAGGCCTTCCTTTCTAATCAATGCTTTCGCAAAATCAAATTGCTCATCGGAGATAGTGGTAGTAGTTACCTTGCACCCATAGTTTTTAGCCGCAAAAATTGCTAGCCCGCCCCAGCCGGAACCAACTTCGAGCAAGTGATCTTTGTCGGAAAGTTCAAGCTTCTCGCATAGGCGTGTCAACTTATTTATTTGAGCTTGCGACAGACTTTCACTCGGATTGTTGAAAATTGCCGAGGAGTATTGCATGCGCTCATCCAGAAAAGTCTGATAAAGGCTGTTCCCTAAATCATAATGGGCGAGGATATTGCGTTTTGCCTGTCGGGTAGTATTTGCGCGACCAAGTAATCGCAGATATCTGAAAGGTTTCATGATCCAGCCAAACCTGCTGTCCCAATGATCCATCATTTCAAGATTGCGAGAAAAAAACCGGGTAACCTGTGTTATGTCAGATGAAGTCCACCAGCCATCAACAAAAGCTTCCCCGGCGGCGGCATTCCCCCCCACTAAGGCTCTTGCATAACTTCTTGAGTCAAGAACATCGACTTCTGCTTGCAAGCTGGCATTTCTATCTCCAACTTCTGCAATTACTCGGCCTTTTTCTTTTAATAGAAAATGACCATATTGGGCTTTACTCAGTACTCGCAACAACGCTCCGCGCAGAAAATCCACAGACTTCGAAGACTTCTCTCCTTCCTCAATTGTGTTTTCGAAATTCAATGTCCAATGTTCCTGATTCATACCATTCCTTCTTTAGCTTTAGCGCTGCTCTTGGTTGGGTGTGGATGATACGGAGTACGTTTGACAATTAGCTTCAAAGCCTGCCAATAGATACCGACCATCATGCTGAATGTCTGTATAGGTGTTGTTAATAATACGCGCCACAGCTGCCTTTGGTTTAGTGCTACACGACTTAAAATGAGCGTTGCATCAAAAACCTTTTGTTGATTTCCGCCATTGCCAAATATGTCGATATGTACCAGACAGTGCTTACTGTCACTAGTTGGAGGAGTCACACGCCACTGATAATCCTGTTCCATAGGATTAAAAGGAGACACATGAAATTCTTTTGAATGCCGCTGGGGCTCTTGTAAGTCAATTAAATAGTAATGTTTCTCATTCCAGGGGGTATTACTCACCTCGGCCAACATGTATTTGAACTTGCCTTCCTGCTTTAGGTAGTAGAGATTCAAAGGACTGAAGTAGAAACCGAAATAGCGGAGGTGGCCAAGCAAATAGACCTCTCCCTCGATTTCTGTAGATTGCTTGCCTAGTTTTTCTGCAATCTTGGTTTTAACTGCCTGGTCAAGATCGCCTTTGTTGCCTCCAATATAATCCTTTCTTCTGAATCGAACCCAACACAACGCGCTACTGCCGAATTGCCAGAATTTTTGTATTACTTTGGGAATTTCATTCGCCTTTAACAAAAACATGAATATCGGATATTCAAATTCATGGGTGTTTGGCATAAAGCGGCGATGTCGAATATGCCCCTTATAAATGGCACTTTCAAATTCAATCGGATTTGAGATTTCGGTTTTCATAATCGGTTTCAAAAATGTTTTATAGAGTTATTCTAAATCGTTCACATACATCTAAGGCACTACGCACACCATCCTCATGAAATCCGCTGTACCAATAGGCGCCGCAGTAGTGAATGCGATCGATGCCGCAAATTTCTTTCCGACGCTTCTGGGCTGCCATAGATTCTGTTGAGAAGACGGGGTGCGCGTAACTGAACTCCCGCAATATTTTTTTAGGATCAAGCTTGTGTCGTGCATTCAATGAAACCAGCAAAGGGTCAGGGCTGTTTAAGCCCTGCAGAATATTCATGCAGTAGGTAACCAGTGGAGGCTCATTGCTTTTGTCCTCTCCCGTCAAGAGATTCCAACTTGCCCATGACAATGGTTTGCGCGGCATTATGGATTCGTCGTGGTGCAGGATTACGTCATTATTCTGATAGCCCATCGCTCCAAGAATCAGCTCTTCATTGACGGTGGGTTGATGCAATAAATTAAGCGCCTGGTCACTATGGCAGGCCATGATAATTTGATCGAACTCCTCTACGCTATCGGTGGTTAGCACTTTAATCAGCTCGTCAGTACGCGAGACCTCAAGCACAGGCGTGTTCAACTTGATTCGATCGCGAAAACCGGCAGTCATGGGTTCGATATAGCTGCTGGAGCCACCTTCAAGTACATACCATTGCGGACGGTTCTTGATATCCAGCAATCCATGGTTATGGAAAAACTTCAGGAAGAACTCCAGCGGAAAATTTCCAGCCTGATCTGCACTGCAGGACCAGATAGCTGCAATCATGGGCAAAAGGTAGTTATCCTTAAAAACAGCACTGAATTGCTGCTGCGCAACGAATTCGTTCAAAGGAATTGCGCTGATTGACCCCTCTTCGATAGCCAGCTTACTGGCCTTGTTGAATCTAAGTATCTCGCCAATTAGCTTATAGAAATAAGGGCGGAGTAAGTTGCTTCGCTGCGAAAACAAGGTGTTGAGGCTGTGACCGTTGTACTCCAGATCCATTGTGTTATTGCGGACACTAAAACTCATATCAGTAGGCTGAACGTTTACATTCAGTTGATCCATAAATTTCATAAAGTTGGGGTAATTGCGGTCGTTGCAAACAATGAATCCAGTATCTACTTGGAAACTATTGCCTTCCAACTCAACCGGTACCGTATGTGTGTGGCCACCGATATAGTCACTGGATTCAAACACGGTTACTTCATGCTCTCTGCTAAGCAAATGAGCTGCGGTTAATCCGGAAATTCCACTGCCAATAACTGCTATTTTCTGTGAGCTCATGATGCTTTATCCAGATTCCGCCGCACACTGCTGGATCGATACAACCTTGCTACCAATAGCTGCTGCAGGCCAATAGGAAGCACGCGGATGGTCTTCAGAATCCAAGTGAAAGTAAGTGGGAAATTAATTTCAGCCTTATTCTTACTCAATCCTGCGCGAATTTTTTCGGACGCATATTCAACCGAAACACTCATAGGCATCGGGAAGTCATTAAGTTCAGTCAAGGGTGTTTGGACAAAACCCGGGGCGATATAACTGACACGAACGGCAATTGATTTCAGACTAATTGCGAGGGTCTTCGCAAGATATTCAATGGCGGCCTTTGAAGCGCCGTATGCTTCTGCTCGCGGTAGAGGTAGATAGCTGGAGCTACTGCCCATAAGAGCGAGCTTGCCATCAGGCTTAATCTTCGGAATTAAAAATTCAAGACAATTGGCGGTACCAATCAAATTGGTCTTGACTACCCGCTCAAACATTTCGGAATCAAAGCTGGTGGCAGTAATGTATTCGCAGGTTCCGGCATTAAGAATGACCAGATCCAGCGCTGGCAACATTGATAAGCCTGTTTTGCAGTCGTCACGATTCTGCATATCGAAACATACAATCTGGGCACAGTCTGGGAACTCGCGCTTCAACGTCTTTAATTTGGCGACATTTCTGCCGCAACAGTAAACCGTATTTGATCGTACAAGGTAGTCCCGCGCCAACTGCAGGCCAATGCCGGAACTGCTTCCTGTAATAAGAATAATCATTGCCCCAGCCGCTGTTTTATCTGTCGTACAATTACACCAAGCACTGGCAGCTGTTCATAGAGCATCGCTCCCATATCGAAATAGTCTCGATGATAAAATATTTTACCGTGTCGGGTTTTCAAAAGACTCCCTCCTTCAACCCGAATAGTCTCGCCTTTTCGCAATTTTGGATGTGAGATAAACATTGTCCATGACATGAAAATGTCGGTGTCCCCGATTATGGTTTGGTGAAACTTGAAACTACAGCTGCCCAGGTTCTTGAACAATGACGCGAAGTAGCCCATGAGAGTTTTACGCCCTTGCAACGCATGGGCTGGGTCCTCAAAATGCACATCTTCAGTGTAAAGAGATTCCAGAGAGTGGAGATCACCAGTACCCAGCGCCTGATAGGCAGACTTCACTCGATCAGCAGTGTATTCTGCACTGGATATTGTTGATGCCGATTTCAAGATGGAGTTTGATCTCATCAGCTCATGGCCTTATTGTGTTGGTTTGAATAAATTACGGCCTTAAGTAGGTTTTGGATCACAATTCACTACTTTTTGATAAAAAAGTGATCTAATACCGTCTACAGTACGTTTATAGGAATATGTATAGTGCAATCCGCAACGAGGACTACTTAAATATCAAGTCCTTAACTGAAACTGGGGGGTCGGCTGCAAAGAATGCAGACCAGACACTCAGCACAAACCGAGACCCTGATAGCGATGAAGCTTTATTGATCGCGACGGGTAATTCTCAAGATACAGAGGCCTTCAACCGTCTGTTTCAGCGCTATTCCAGCAAAATCTTCGCACTGGGCATGAAAATAACTCGCAACGAGCAGTTGTCCAACGACCTTGTGCAAGAGGCCATGTTGAACGTGTGGCGCAAAGCACGTCTATATGATTTAGATCGCGGATCGGCACAGGGCTGGATATTCACAACCTCCAGAAATCGCTGTTTCGATATGTTGCGCAAGTTAAAGCGTCAACCGCAGTGCGTAACCGCAGATGACATTTGGCCTCAGGAGGGCGATGCCGACTCAGAATCTGCCCATGAAGGACAGGGTAGTTTGGCAACTGAGACTGCAATAATTGTCAGTTATTGTGAGCAACTGCCAGATTTACAAAAAGCAGTTATCGAGCAGGTTTATGTTCTCGACCGAACTCACGAAGAAGCAGCTGCTGTATTGGAGATTCCATTAGGAACTCTGAAGTCGCGGCTGCGTTTGGCTGTTTCAAAATTAAGAAAACTTATTGGGGTTGATCAATGAATACTGATCTAGGCTGTCATCCCACGACAGAAATACTGAATGACTATGTACAGGGAAATCTTTCAACAGGTTGGAGTGTCGCTTTATCCGCTCATCTGGAGTTGTGTCAAAGCTGCAAACAAAAATTTGCTGAACTGGAATCAAGTATGGCTAATTCCTGGGCGCAAAATTCGCCCGAGGAAAAAACGGCTGATTTTTCACATCTGGTAGCCGACATCGTCGACCAGCCGCAAGTAGACAGCAATGATTCTTCAGTAGCACGGCAATCTCCAATAAATGAGATTCACATGTTGGGTCACAGTTTCACATTACCACGGATTCTTGCAAAGGCGGCCAACGAAGGGCTGGTTTGGAAGAAGCTGGCTGGAGGCATCAATCAGGCCAAGGTCGATATCGACACCCAAACGCAGTGTCAATTTATCTATATGAGCCCTGGCAGTCAGACACCAGTGCACAAACATCAGGGCAGCGAGATAACTCTGGTACTCGATGGCAGCTTTAGCGATGAATCAGGAATCTACGAAGCCGCTGACTTTATCATCAGGAGTGGCAAAGATGAGCACCAGCCAGTTAGTGAGGAAGGCTGTCTCTGCTTTGCAGTTCTGGACAGTCCGCTGACTTTTACACGAGGCGTGGCACGCCTGTTCAATCCGATCAATCGTTACCGGTTTCGCAAAACTATCGCGCAACAATCCTGATACTCCAGTCATGGCTTTGCTGTTAAAGCATCGGTCTGTTTTGCAGGCTGAAAGTCCTAAGACATCCTGAACAATAGCTCCCCCTGCGCCAATCAATGTAGCCTGAATCCTGCTCAAGTTGTTTTGCATCAGCTTGCCGAAAATTCCGATATCAAAGCTACGCGATCGCTGCAATTTTTCGTTGAAGTAATTGGCTGTCTCTGAAACTGATCTAACCTCGACTTTCTTTCGTAGTTATTACTATCTATGTAGATATTAACTGGAGGAAAAAATGAACACTCTATTCAATTCGAAACATCTATCCGCGCTTAGTCTTATGTTGCTTCTCATTTCAACTAAAACGTTCGCCATCGAGAGTCCGAAATACACTGTCATTTACAAGGATGAGATAGTGGAATACCGACAATATGAATCCCATCTTATTGCAGAAACATTGGTGGACAATTCCTCCAGCTATCGGTCGGCCTCTAACGAGGGGTTTATGAGACTATTCCGCTATATCACCGGCAACAACAGCAGCCAGTCGAACATCGAGATGACTGCACCTGTGCAACAAACGGCTGCCAGCGAAGAAATTGCCATGACAGCACCGGTGCAACGAGTTGAAACCCCTGAAGGCTGGAACGTAGCTTTCATGCTTCCCAGTAAATTTACAATGGAAACCGCTCCCCTGCCGTCAGATGAACGTATAGTGCTGCGACCGGTGCCTAGTCAGCTTATGGCAGTGGTCCGTTACTCCGGGAGATGGACTGAGCGCAATTATGAGAAACATAAAGCGCGATTGCTTGAAAGTATCGAATCGGCTGCTGTCGAATCAATTGGTGTGGTTGAATCGGCTGCCTATGACGCCCCTTATGTACTGCCCTTTCTGCGCAGAAATGAAGTAATGATCGAGGTGGAATCAGTCCCAGCATCCCCGGCATCATTGGCAAGAGGATTGTGAGATTGGATTCCAGTAATTACCAATTCATTTGCACAATAGGGTTGAGATAAATGCCAAGAATTAGTATTGGAATTAGTAGTTGCTTGCTAGGCGAAGAAGTTCGCTTTAACGGTGGGCACAAGCACTCTGCGGTTTGCACTAAAGAGCTAGGCAGGTATTTCCAATTTAAATCCGTTTGCCCGGAAGTGGGCATTGGATTGGGAGTGCCGAGAAAGCCGATACGACTGGTAGGAGATCCTAAGCAGCCTCGTGCTGTAGGAGTGGACAACCCCAATATCGATGTTACTGAAAAATTGAAGGAATATGGGGAAAAGGCCTTACCGCACTTGAAAAATATTTGTGGCTACATTTTTACAAAAGGCTCACCAAGCTGTGGTGTATTTCGAGTAAAGGTATATAGAGAAAATGGGATGCCGAACGAAAATCCGGGCTCTGGTATTTTCGCCGCTGTAATCATGGAGAATTATCCTTTACTCCCGGTTGAAGAAGCCGGACGCCTCACCGATCCAGTACTAAAAGAGAATTTCATTCAGCGAGTTTTTGCCTATCACGATTGGCAGCAGCTAGAAAAAGAGGGACTGAAAATCAGTAAGCTCCTAGATTTTCACAGCCGATACAAATACACCTTGATGGCGCACAGCTCTGACTTACGCGTGAAGCTTGGCCGAATGTTGGCTGGAGGTGATACGGCGGACATTGAAAAACTGGGCAATGAATATTTCACATTGTTCATGGAAATCCTAACACGCAAAGCCACACGAAAAACGAATACAAATGTATTGATGCATCTTCAAGGCTATTTAAAAACCAAACTTGACCGCAAAGAAACTGAAACACTGGGAGGTGCGATCGAGCAATATCGGCTCGGGATCTTGCCGATCATTGTTCCCATCACCCTTATGAAGGGATTTTTCCACAGTCACCCTAATAGCTATATAGAAAGGCAGGCATTTTTGTGCCCCTACCCCGAAGATTTGAGTTTGCGCAATAGCATCTAAATTCGTAGACATTACCTCTAAGTTAAAGTCACTAATTATGCAAACACAGCTGTGCTGGTTTAGAACTGATCTGCGGGTGCAAGATAACCTCGCCCTATCAAATGCGTTGGCTTTGGGACCTACTCGCGCCATTTATATTGCAACGCCGAGTCAATGGCTGCTGCATGATGACGCTCCTATCAAATTGGATTTTTGGCGCCGGAATCTTATAGAGTTAGCGCGCGAGCTTCGCAAACTGAATGTTGAATTGCTGTTTTTCCAGGTAGCCGACTACAAGGAAATACCCCAGCTTCTGAAGCGCATATTGCACTGTCTGGAAATTTCACAGTTGAATTATAATCGCGAGCTACCATTGAATGAGAAACGCCGTGACGACCTGGTTGATGAGGTGTGCTTACAAGCGGGGATCGCCGTATCAAGTCATGACGATCAGTTGCTTACATCCCCACAAGCGGCACTAAACCAGACTGCATTACCCTACAAAGTCTTTACACCTTTTGCGAAGAAAGCACTTAGCCTAATTCATACCTGCGCATCGCTTCATGACAAATCGGTCTCCCCAAGTGGAAATGAATCAACATTCCCGCCTGTTTCCAAATTGCAGCATCAATGCGAATTAACTGCCATCAACTGGCCTCAACCCTCGCAAGAATGGAAGCGAGAGTGGCCGGCAGGTGAGCCCGCTGCCAGCGCTCGATTGGAAGCGTTCGCGAAAAATAAAATCTCGACCTATAGAAATGAGCGTGACATACCAAGCTTAAATTCAACAAGTCAGATGTCAGCCTATCTGAACTCAGGGGTGATTTCCGTGGCGGAATGTTGGCGAAAAGCGCAAAAATATTTCGATAGTACTGGTGTAGATACTTGGAAAAATGAATTGCTGTGGAGGGAATTCTACAGGCATACAGTGCTTCACTTCCCTCATGTATGCATGCACAAAGCATATCGCAAGAACACCAACCATATACCCTGGCGTCACGACAACAGAGAATTTGACCAATGGTGCAATGGCCAAACTGGCTATCCGCTGATTGATGCCGGTATGCGGCAATTGTTGAGCACTGGATGGATGCATAACCGATTGAGGATGGTCACTGCGATGTTCTTGAGCAAACATCTTTTAATCGATTGGCGCTGGGGAGAGCGTTGGTTTATGCAAAACTTGATCGATGGTGACTTCGCATCAAACAACGGTGGTTGGCAGTGGAGTGCCTCAACAGGCGTCGATGCCGCACCCTATTTCCGCATTTTTAATCCCACACGGCAGTCTCAACGCTTCGATGCACAAGGTCGCTATATTCGTCACTATGTGCCCGAATTAGCAGCACTACCCAACAAATTTATTCATGCCCCCTCTAAGTCATACCCTGAAAACTATCCAACTCCTATGGTTGAGCATCGTTTCGCTCGGGACAGAGCACTCAATGCGTTTCGAAGAAATTAAGGCGCTACAGACAATGAGTAACAGCAAGCTCGTACATAAGATCTGAAAATTGGCCTTTCCAAGCACAACCATCCAACAGCGAAATTTGAATACCGCACTGAATCTACTAATCGTGAAAAAGCGTACTAAACCAAACAGTTACTCTTGAGCGTATGCATAGAGAAGATAATCAACTTCTAGTACTTTTACACACTTTTTTATGACTGACATTACAAATATTTTCTGAGGATATTCTATGAAAGTGATTCAATTGTTACTCGCTACTTCATTTTTTATCAACCTGACAGCTTGCACGGGAAATCCCGCACTGCAGCGTGAGCGGCAGAACGCGCAAATGGTTATGGAGGAGTTTTTCTCCGGAAATCTAACCGCTCACGGTATCGTGAAAGACTGGCGGGGCAGGGTCATCCGTAGGTTCAATGCAAACATTGTGGCGTACTGGGAACAGGGTATTGGTACTCTGGAAGAAGATTTTGTTTTTGACGATGGTGAAACCGATCGCAGGGTCTGGAAGCTGCAGGCAATGGGTGCTGGACAGTATGAAGGTACAGCGGGCGATGTAATTGGAGCTGGTGAAATCACAGTTACTGGCGACAGTGTTTTTCTCGACTACGTGCTACGAATCCCCTACAACGAGAGCACACTCGACTTACGTGTAGACGATCGAATGCATTTGATATCACCGACGGTTCTGCTTAACGAATCCAAACTCAGTAAACTCGGTGTGCAAGTGGGCGAATTGGTGTTAGTCATTCAAAAAAAGGATCTGTGAATTTGTAGCCTAGCCTCATTATACTGATGGTCGGAAATCGATGGGGCAGAATACTTATATCCTATTGAGTATTCATGAAGTTGTCTTGATAGAATACGATATAATGACTAACCAACCCAAGGTGTTATCAAACTCTGCCATGGCAACTATAGTTGCTCGGTCAATCGCCGGAGAGCAATTGTCACCAGGAGCAGAATACGATGGCGAATTTGTCGAATTCATGGATTCAAATATTGAAGATCAATAGATCTGCAATAACGAAACATAACAAGCGACTGTGGTGTCAATAGCTCTATTTCTTAGTTAATACTGCCATTCACAATTGTCCCGCACCATCGCATTTAGCATCACAATAAATTTTCGCATGCAGGCGGTTAACGCAACTTTGTTGTGCTTACCCTGGGCTGTTAGTCTTTGATAAAACTCCTTGATTACTGGGTTGCATAAGGTGGCGCTGAGCGTTGCCATGTAGAGCGTTGTTCGTACACTGTAACGCCCTCCTTGAATTCTACGCTTTCCTCTCATCTTGCCACTGTCCCAGTTCATAGGGCGACCCCAACAAGCGCCGCAGCTTGCTTGTTAGACATTGAGCCTAGCTCCGGAAGATCAGCTAACAATGTGTAAACCATCGTGTCGCCAATACCAGGCGCGGATTTCAGAATCTCCCTTCTCTTCACACCAGAAAGATTCGTTTTCGAAATGTTTGTCGAGCTGTTTTTCAACTCGACCTATCTCCTGCTCCAGCACTCGGATGATGCGCTTGCATGATACTTCCAGTGCTTTGCGCATAATCTTAACCCGATTTAGCTCCTTGGTTTTCATGCCGACTAGTTGCCGTCGACGAGATAGCAAGTCTTTGATCAGTATAAGATTCTTAGTTTTTCGAAGAGTTATTGGAGGTTGCACCTTGAAGCCGAACTCGGCAATAACCAGCGCATCGATTTTGTCAGTTTTAGCCAGCATTCCAATGGCCTGTGCATAGCGACGTACAACCAGAGGCTTGACGATGCATACGGGCAATTCCTTCTCGAAAGCGGCCTCAGCTAGCAAGTATTGATAGCGTCCTGTGGCCTCCATGACCAGCCTTTGAACTTGATATCGGGCAAGTCTGTCTAACAGGCTTTTGATGCCTTCAGGGGTGTTTTCAACCTGCCAGTACAACTTCTTTTCATGGATGTAGATATCCAAAAACCATTTGCCTACATCTACGCCAACATTAATGATCCATTTACTCTTTTTAAGGTTTGTCATTAGGACTCTTCCTTGCTAAATTCGAGCTCGAGGCTCATTCGACTGTTCGAGATAATAAATCGGGTCGACCCAGCGCCTCGCTTGTTAACGGTCTTTGCGGACCTTCAAATCATCGGGCTGCTGGATCGGTAACTAGCGTTAACTGGTTACGGGCTTCACTTTAACTAAATGGTTGGAAACAGGGAAATTTGACCATACAATCAAATCAACAAGAAAACGCCAAGGCTCAGCCTATTATTGGGGCGTTAATAAACTAACTTCCACAAAAAAGGGAGACTTCTATTATGTTAGGAAAGACTATTTTGGGGATTTCTGCTCTGATCTTCATTTCTTATGGAGCAGTCAGTTTATTATCCCCTGCTATTCCTTCTGGGCTGGCCGGTTTGGAAATGAGTAACGGCGATGCTTTTGCAGAAATTGGTGCAATGTATGGCGGGCTACAATCAGGCATAGGTATGTTCTGCTTATTGGCTTTTTTGAAACCGGAGTTCTACAGATCAGGCCTTGCTCTTCTCGTATTAAGCACCGGCTCTCTGGCGTTGGCACGATTATTCTCCTTGTTTATGGCAACAGATGCCGTCTCCGCCTATACCTACGGGGCATTAGTTTATGAATTGTCTACTGCAGTAATAGCTGCTATGGCCCTAAAGAAATTTCAAAATGACCCAACATGAATATATCTTCATTGCCGTATCAATAATCCTGGGTCTAGCGATCACACGGCTGTTGCACACAATGGCGATGCTTACACGCGCCCACGCTCGTGTTGTATTTCACTGGTCTTCTGCCCTCTGGGCATTCAGCATCATGCTCTACATTTTGCAACTCTGGTGGGTCGGGTGGGGGGTGCCCCGGGGGTGGAGCAGACGTTTAATGAGGCTCTGACGCGCAATGGCTGAATGACAGCTATCGACCCAAAGCCGACGGAGGGCGTTTGCCCAAAATGACTCAAAACTCGCTCTCGAAAGCGGACCTTTAGCCGAAAAGCCCATATTTGCTAGACTCTTCGTCCAAGTAAAGAATCTAATGCCGGATAACTAAGAATCGTAGAACATGTTATTGGTTAGATGCTGGATCGAGGCGCACAATGTCTCTTTTCGGCGGAAACCCCATCAGGAATCGTGCCACAAACGGTAGGGGATACTCTGTCGATACTCTATCGAACTCATTCCCTGTCACGATGGCAGCGGTGTAGTCAGCAGTCACATCGTCGATCTCCGCGCTGACTTCGGGCTTAGCCACTAACTCGTGATACCAGCCGCGAGTCCAGTGGTGGGCGGAAACATAGATGTGACCTTCACTAGATTCGAACCATGCTAGCCGCCGCTTAGCGCGATTTCCCCCGGCGTCAATCGTAGTGATGTCGAGCATGGGAATGCCGCCCTCTTCGAAACTGGGCTGAAAGTAGCCGAGATAAACGGACTCAAAGATTAGTACAAAGACAGCATAGATGCCGAATATACTACCGACCCACTTTAGTAACTTCTTCATATGCACTCCACTTCTTGTTTCGCTTATCAACGCCGCTAAGACTCACACCTGTTACAATCACCGTCACTAAAAAGGAAATTTTATTACTCAGGGATTACAACTAAATACCAGTTCAGCATTAACACACAAATAACGAAAATACGCTGGAGAGTTCGATGAGAAAACGTCAAATCCTATGGCTGGTCCCTACGGTAATCTATGCCCTATTCACCTTCTGGTATACCGATTTCGGTGGGCCTCTAACGGAAGAGGAAATCGCCGATTATTCCGAAACATTGGCAGAAAGAATGGCACCTGACCGGCTGCAATATATCACCCAGTTTATGCGCAATGATACTGGCCGCCAATTCCTGATGGTTAACAATATTGATAACAACGAAAACCCCCCGGATGTAGAGGGAGCCGAGCCCGGCGAGTCGGCTGCCCAGTTGATGGGACGCTATATGGAGCACATGTATGCGCAGTTATCCAAGCGCGCCTCCCACCCGGTGATAGCGGGGAATGCTATTCATGACGCCCTGGATTTGGTCGGTGTGGAGGATTGGGAAACAGCACAACACTGGACCACTGCAGCGATGATGCGCTACCGCAGTCGGAGAACTTTTATGGAGATTATTACCCACCCGGACATGCAGGGCAGGCATGAGTTTAAAATTGCTGCCCTGGACAAAACCATAGCCTACCCCATCGAGATGCAACTCTACTTGAGCGATCCGCGCCTGCTGTTAGCCTTAATTCTTCTGATCGTAACGCTGCTGATAGATAAATTGATACCAATCAGAGAATCAAAGGAGTCAGGGTAACGATTCAGTAGTTTTCATGTCCGCTTTTGGCCGAATGCAGTCATAAGCAAGCATGAAATCAAGCGATTACCCAACGTCCGCTTTTTTGCAAAAAAAATTTTTACCCCTCGAAACCAGTTCCCAATAGGCGCGCTGCGCATACCAAAAATTACCTAACCATTCGTCCAGAATAGTATGTATAGAGGTACCTGCTGTTATCTGAGAAAA